>JAABUY010000169.1_pt1 | contig 135986 bp, 133 predicted proteins | sample 5560271 | NCBI WGS metagenome assembly JAABUY01 (sample SAMN10711886, study PRJNA513374) | rock metagenome | isolation source: Antarctica rocks | place: Antarctica: Victoria Land, University Valley
GCAGCCACTCGTCCACCGAGGGCGGCATCAGAAAACCCGTTGCACGATCGATTAGGCGGAAATTGCTCATACGGGATGTCCAGGCCGCTTGTGACCCACTGCTACCACCCGCTTCCGCGTCGCGTTAGGTCCGACAGGCTGCTAGCTCGCGCCATCGGTTCCGGCTGTCGAGCAGGGCCGCGCGCAGCGGGTCGCCAGATGTGCTCACATCGTGGGCGCCCACGTCTGCGGTCGCTGACGCCATCGCCATCGCTGCCTCCATGCCGTCCAACCCCTATCCGATTGCCGGCATTAGAGACGATGGAGGTAAACGCCGCGTTACGTCCGTCACGCCGCCGCCCGTGCTGCGTCCCGTGCCGTCACCCCGTGCCGTCACATTGACTTGGCGTAGGCCGCTGCGCATGGTCCGGCCAAACCCGACCGAGGCGTACCGTATGGCCGACCCCACGCTCCAGCGCGCGATCGAGGCGTTGTGGGAGCAGCGCGAAACGCTCTCCGCCGCCACCGCAGGCGCCGCGCGCGAGGCGGTCGAGGCGGCGCTGGCGGCGTTGGGGGAGGGCGAGGCGCGGGTGGCCGAGCCGGTCGCCGGCGGCTGGCGCGTCCACGAATGGCTAAAGAAGGCCGTGCTGCTGTCGTTCCGCCTGCATGACAGCCAGCCGATGCCGGGGGTGGGCGACGCGCCGGCATTCGACAAGGCGCCGCTCAAGACCGCCGGCTGGCACGCCCAGCGCTTCCAGGCGGCGGGCTTTCGCATGGTTCCCGGCGCGGTGGTGCGGGCCAGCGCCTATGTGGCGCCGGGCGTCGTGCTGATGCCGAGCTTCGTCAACGTGGGCGCCTACGTCGACCGCGGCGCCATGATCGACACCTGGGCCACGGTCGGCAGCTGCGCGCAGATCGGCCGCAACTGCCACATCAGCGGCGGCGCCGGCATCGGCGGCGTGCTGGAGCCGCTGCAGGCCGCCCCCACCATCATCGAGGACGACTGCTTCGTCGGCGCCCGCAGCGAGGTGGCGGAGGGGGTGATCGTGGAGCGCGGCAGCGTGCTGTCGATGGGCGTGTTCCTGGGCGCCAGCACGAAGATCGTCGACCGCGCCACCGGCGAGGTGTTCATGGGCCGGGTGCCCGCCTACTCCGTCGTGGTGCCCGGCGCGCTGCCCGGCCGGCCGCTGCCCGACGGCTCGCCCGGCCCGTCGCTCGGCTGCGCCGTGATCGTGAAGCGGGTCGACGAGCGCACCCGGTCGAAGACCTCCATCAACGAGTTGCTGCGCGATTGAGCCCCGATCTTGCTGACCCGGTGACGCTGGCCCAGGCGTTGCTCCGCTGCGCCTCGGTGACGCCCGACGACGGCGGCGCGCAGGACGTGCTGGCGGCGGCGCTGGAGCGGATCGGGTTCGCGGTGACGCGGCTGCCGTTTGGCCGCACGCCCAACCTGTTCGCCCGCCGCGGCCAGGGCGCGCCGCATTTCTGCTTCGCCGGCCACACCGACGTGGTGCCGGCGGGCGAGGGCTGCTGGAGCTATCCGCCGTTCGCCGGCGAAGTTGTGGACGGCGTGCTGTACGGCCGTGGCGCGGTCGACATGAAGGGCGCCATCGCCGCCTTCGTCGCCGCCTGCACCGGCTGGCCCGACCATCCCGGCTCGGTAAGCTTGCTTGTGACGGGCGACGAGGAAGGGCCAGCCACCGACGGCACCGTGCGCGTGCTCGACTGGATGGCCACGCATGGCCAGATACCCGACCTCTGCGTGGTTGGCGAGCCAACCAATCCGCAGCGCCTGGGCGAAGTCATCAAGATCGGCCGCCGCGGCAGCCTCACCGCGCGCATCGCGGTGCACGGCATCCAAGGCCATGCCGCCTATCCGCAGCGCGCCGACAACCCGGTGCATCGCCTGCTGCGCGCGCTGTCGGCGTTGACCGCGGCTCCGCTGGACGCCGCGACCGCCTGGTTCGAAGCGTCCAGCCTGCAGGTCACCAGCGTCGACGTCGGCAACCCTGCCAGCAACGTCATCCCGGCCAGCGCCCGCGCCACCGTCAATATCCGCTTCAACGACCGCCACGACGGGGCCGGGCTGTCCGACTGGCTGCGCGCGGCGCTGGCGCAGCACGCCGAGCGCTTCGACCTCGATGTCGCGATCAGCGGCGAAAGCTTCCTGACCAGCCCCGGCCCGCTGGTGCTGGCGGTGCAGGCGGCGGTCGCGGCGGCAACCGGGGCGGCGTCACGGCTGGACACCGCCGGCGGCACCTCGGATGCCCGCTTCATCGCGCGCCACTGCCCGGTCGCCGAGTTCGGCCTGGTCGGCGCCACCATGCACCAAGCCGACGAGCGCGTGCCGGTGGCCGACCTGCACGCGCTGGCCGGCATCTACCGGGCCATGTTGCAGGCGGTGCTTTGCTGAAGGGCCCCAATCTTTGCTGAAAGGCAGGGAGGTGGTGCGCGGCGTGCTGCTGCTGGCGCGGTTCCGCATCGCCGGCCTGGCGTCGTTCGGCGGCGGCGTGGCCGACCTGCTGAACAGCCTGGCGCCGCTGCTGGCGTTCCCGGTGGTGCTGGCGCTGCTGCTGCTGCTCGACGGCGCCGGCGGCGAGGCGTTGTCGGACCTGCTCTCGCTGGTGGTGGCGCTGCTGGCGCCGCTGGTGATCTCGCAGGCGCTGGCCGCGAAATGGGGCCGCGACGAAAGCTGGCTGCGCTACGCGGTGGCGTTGAACTGGTGCCAGTGGGCGTTGCCGCTGGTCGCCATGGCGGCGGTGATGGCGCTCTCCATTCTGGCGGCGCTCGGGTTGCCGCAGCGGGCGCTGGTGCCGGGGGCGATGCTGTGCGTGGGCGGCTACGCGCTGGCGCTGCACTGGTTCTTGGCGCGGCGCGGGCTCGACCTTTCCCGCAGCCAGGCGACGCTGTTCGTGGTCGCGGTCAATGCCGGCGCCGGCGCGCTGATGCTGCTGCCGCACATCGTGCAGAACTGGGTGCGGAACTGGGCGGGAGCATGATCGCCGCGGTGGCGCAGGGCCTGAACGCTTCCTGGTTGCTGGCGCGCGGCCGGCCCGAGGCGCTGCAGCTGTTCGACTGCGCCGACCCCGGGCAGCGGGACGCGGTGGCGGCGCGCAGCTTCTGGGCGGCGGCGTTGTGCCTGCCGGCATTCGTCTGCCTTGACCTGCTGGGCTGGCTGGACGGCGGCGCGCCACGCCATCCCGGCCACGCGCTGGCCGCCGACCTGCTGACCCGGGTGATCGGGTGGGTCGGCTTCGCGCTGCTGTCGTACCGGATCGCCGGCCTCGCCGGGCGGGGGGACCGCTGGTGGCGCTTCATCGCGGTGTGGAACTGGTGCAACGTCGCGCAGTACATGCTGACCGTGGCGTCGGCGCTGCCGGCGGCGTTCGGCGCGCCGTCGTGGATCGGCGAGGCGGCGTCGCTGACGGCGGCTGGCTGGGCGCTGTGGATCGAGTGGTTCGCGACCCGCCTGGCGCTCGACCTTCCCGGCGCCGCCGCGGCCGGGCTGGTGGCGTTGGATTTCGGCCTCGGGCTGCTGCTAACCGCAATCTCGGTGTCGATGCTGCCGTCCTGAGCCGGCAGCGCCCGGCTACAGCGGCTCCTCGATCCTGGGAAAAGACAGCCTGACGTTGGTGCCGCGGCCCGGAGACGTCTCGATCTGCATGCGGCCGGCGGACTGCTCGACAAAGGTCTGCACCAGGGACAGGCCGACGCCCTTGCCTTGCTTCTTGGTGCTGTAGAACGGCTCGGTGGCCAACCGCGACACCTTCGACGACATGCCCTCGCCCTCGTCGCTCACCGAAAGCTCGACCCAGGCCTGGCCACGCTGGCCGACCGCCGGTTCCCAGGAGCGGAAGTCCCATACCCGGACCGTGAGCCTGCCGCCCTTCGGCATCGCCTCCGACGCGTTTCGCACGAGATGCACCAAGGCGAGGTCGAACTGGGCCAGGTCGATCTTCGCCATCGACGGCTCCGGAGACAGGTCGAGCCTGATCTCCACCGCCGGGTTGACGATCTGCGCCAGCAGGCCGTCCAGGTTGCGTACCGCCTCGTTGAGGTCCGCCTCCCTGACATCCAGCGTCGAATGCTGGGTGAGCGCCAGCAGCTGCTGCGTCAGCCGGCCGGCTTGCTGGGCGGCCACCTCCGCCTGCTTGAGCCACCCGCGCTGCCGCTCGTCCACGATCGCGCCGTGGACCTGCGCGATGTTGCTGAGGACGGTCGTCATCAAACCGGAGAACTGATGGTCGACGCCCGCCGCCATCGCGCCCACGGTGTCGAGGCGGCTCTGTTGCTGGAGCGCCGACGTCTTGCGTTCGGTGACGTCGGTCTGGCTGCCGAGGAAATAGAGCACCCGGCCATCCCCGTCGGTGATCGGGCTGACGTAGAGCGCGTTCCAGAAGCCCTTTCCGTCACGGCGGTAGTTGTAGAGTTCCTCGTTGAAGCCCTGGCCGGCAGCCAACGCCTCGCGGATGCGGCGGACCGTGTCCCGGTCGGTCGCGGGTCCCTGCAAAAAGCGGCAGTTGCGGCCGATAATCTCACCTACCGGATAGCCGGACTGCTCGATGAAAGCATTGTTGCAGTATACGATGGGATTGTCCGCCTGGTTCGGGTCGCTGAACACGATCGCCATCCGACGTAGCCGCATCGCGGCAAACAGCAGGTCGTTCTGGAGTGCTTCCGGCACCGCGTTGCGCCCATTTTCTTTAGCGGCCTCACCGCCTACAGCGCTATTTCGAGCCGTCTTGTCTACGGTAACAGACTCTTCCATTTTACCGGCCAATCCCTGGGACATGGTTTTGCCGAGACCATACTCCACTCGGCCGTTTGTCAAAGTGGTCGTGATTGACGGATTGGCGAGCCGGGTGCGGGCTGGCTAGGCTTTGGCCACGCGCAGCGGCTCATCGCTCGCCGGCAGCAAGAGGTGCCGGATGGCCAAGCAGTTCCCCGCCATCGACGAGCGGCATCGCGATTTCATCCTTCGCCAGCACGTCTTCTTCGTGGCCTCCGCGACGGCCGGGAGCCAGGTGGACATGTCGCCGCGGAGCACGGACTCGCTGCGTCTGCTCGGCAGCAACGCCGTCGCCTACCTCGACCGCACCGGCAGCGGCAACGAGACCGCCGCCCACATCCGCGCCGGCGGCCCGGTCACCATCATGCTGTCGCGTTCGCGGGGCCGCCGCTGGTCATGCGGCTGCTGGGGACGCGGCAGATCGTGGCGCTCGATGTCGAGACCGTGCAGACGTCCTGCGGCTACGGCGTGCCGCTGTTCGAATACGAAGGCGAGCGCGCCGCCATGGACCGATGGGCGCAGTCGAAGGGCAAGGCGGCGCTGGAGGCCTACCACCGCGAGCACAACGTCAGCAGCATAGACGGCCTACCGACCGGATTGTTCGAGCACGAGGAAATGCCGGCGTAGCATCGCGGCGGGGCTTCACGGCGGGGCTTCACGGCGGGGCGAACGGGTCGCGCTCGTACTGCACCGCGGTCAGCACCAAGCCTTCCGGCGGCGCGGTCGGGCCGGCGGCGCGGCGGTCCCGGCTGGCCAGGGCTTCGGCGACTTGGCCCACCGGCCAGCGCCCTTCGCCCACCATCTTCAGCGTGCCGACCATGTTACGCACCTGGTGGTGCAGGAAGCTGCGCGCCTCCGCCGCCACCACGATTTCCTCGCCGCAGCGCGCCACGTCGAGCCGGTCGAGGGTGCGGACCGGACTTTTGGCCTGGCAGGCGGTGGCGCGGAACGAGGTGAAGTCGTGCCGCCCGACCAGCAGTTGCGCCGCCTCGTGCATGGCTGGCACGTCGAGCCGCCGGTCGATGTGCCAGACCCGGCGCGCCAGCAGAGCCGGGCGGGTGGGGCGGTTCAGGATGCGGAAGCTGTAGGCGCGCCCTATAGCCGAGAAACGCGCGCTCCAGTCGTCGGCGACCACGGCCGCTCGCAGCACGGCAATCGGATGCGGCTGCACATGATAGTCGAGCGCCCGGCACAGCGTGCGCGGCGCGATGTCGCGCTCCAGGTCGAGATGCGCGACCTGGCCGGCCGCGTGGACCCCGGAATCGGTGCGCCCGGCGGCGGTGCAGGCGACCGGGCGGCCATCGGCGAGGCGGGAAGCGGCGGCCTCCAGCACCGACTGCACCGACACGCCGTTGGCCTGCCGCTGCCAGCCGACGAAGCAGGCGCCGTCGTACTCCAGCAGCAGGGCGTAGCGCGGCATCAGCCCAGCCGGCCGCCCATCGCCGCCGCACGGCCGCGCAGGAACGCTCCGGCATCCATGGCGGCGCGCCCCGGAGCCTGCACCCGGAGCATCCGCAACGCGCCGTCGCCGGCGGCGACCAGCAGCCGGTCGTCGAGCAGCGTGCCGGGCGAGCCGGAGCCGGCCTCCGGCCGCGCTTCCAGGATTTTCAGAACTTCGCCGGAGAGCGTGGAGAATGTGCCCGGCCATGGGTTCAGCGCGCGTATCCGGCGATCCAGGGCGGCGGCCGGTAGGCTCCAGTCCAGCCTGCCGTCGGCGCGCGTCAGCTTGGGCGCGTAGGTGACGCCTTCCTGCGGCTGCGGAACCGGCGGCTGCGGCTCGGCCAGCGCCTCCAGCAGCAGGCTGGCCCCGAGTGCCGCCAGCGCGTCGTGCAGCGCCGCCGCGGTGGTCGCACTGTCGAGCGGCACCGTGCCGCGCAGCAGCATCGGGCCGGTGTCGAGGCCGGCATCCATCTGCATGATGGTGACGCCGCTCGCGGCGTCGCCGGCCAGGATCGCCGCCTGGATCGGCGCCGCGCCCCGCCAGCGCGGCAGCAGGCTGGCGTGGACGTTGAGGCAGCCCCGGCGCGGCGCGTCCAGCATCGCCTGCGGCAGGATCAGCCCGTAGGCCGCCACCACGCCGGCGTCGAGTGCCAGCGCCGCGAACTCCGCCTGCGCCGCCAGGTCCCGCCGCAGCGACGCCGGAGCGCGCACCGGCAACCCGAGCGCCTCGGCCGCGACCTGGACCGCGCAACGCCGCACCGCCTGGCCGCGTCCCGCCGGGCGTGGCGGCTGGCAGTAGACCGTGGCGATGTCGTGTCCGGCGGCATGCAGCGCCCGCAGCGCGGGGACCGCGAAATCCGGGCTGCCCATGAACGCCAGCCGCAGCGCCGCCGCCACCCTAACGGGTGTCCTTCATCCGCTGCTCCTTGGCCAGCCGGCGCAGGATCATGTTGCGCTTGAGCGTCGAGAGGTGGTCGGTGAACAGCACACCGTCGAGGTGGTCGATCTCGTGCTGCAGGCAGGCGGCGAGCAGGCCGTCGGCGTGCAGCTCGTGCCGCGCGCCGGCCTGGTCCTGGAACTGCACCCGGATCTCGGCCGGGCGGGTCACCTCGGCGTACTGGTTGGGCAGGCTGAGGCAGCCCTCCTCGCGGGTCGCCAGCTCGGTGCTTCGCAGCACCAGGCGCGGGTTGATCAGCAGCAGCGGCTCGCGCCGCTCGCTCGGCATCAGGTCGATCACCGCCAGCCGCAGCGGAACGCCGACCTGCGGCGCCGCCAGCCCGATGCCGGGGGCATGGTACATCGTCTCGAACAGGCGCGGCGCCAGCGCCCGCACGGCATCGGCGTCGCCCGGCCCGACTTCTCGCGCGCGCGCCTTCAGCGCCGGGTGCGGCGCCACCAGGATGGTGAGCTGGGCGGCGGAGTCGGGCGGCTGGGGCATGTCTGGCGGCATCCGCGAATGGTGGGAGCGCCCGCTCGCCATGGCAACCCGCCATGGCAAGCGGCGACGGCCTGCGAACGGCCCCGGCCTTGCAACCGCTTCCTCGCAAGCCAAAGTAGTGGATTGCTCGGCCGCCGCAACGGGACCTGGCAACGCTTCGCTCGCAGGAGGGGGCCTATGACGACACGGGTGTTCACATCGCCGCTGTTTCTCGGCTTCGACCATCTCGAACAGATGCTCGAGCGTGCCGCCAAGACGTCGAGCGACGGCTATCCGCCGTACAACATCGAGCAGACCAGCCCGACCGGCCTGCGTATCACGCTGGCTGTGGCGGGTTTCACCATGGACGACCTGCAGATCACGCAGGAGGATAACCAGTTGGTCATCCGCGGCCGGCAGAATGACGACACGCAAGGCCGCGTGTTCCTGCACCGGGGCATCGCCGCCCGTCAGTTCCAGCGTTCGTTCGTCATGGCCGAGGGAATCGAGGTGAAGGGCGCCTGGCTGGACAATGGTTTGCTGCATGTCGACCTGGCCCGGCCGCAGCCCGAGGTCCGGGTCAAGACCATCCGCATCACCAAGCCGGCTGCTCCCGGCACGGCGGCGCGGCATGACGGCGCCCGTCATGACGCATCGGTCATCGACGCGCCTCCTGACGAACGTGCCTGACGCCACCATTTCCACTTAACGTCGTCGTCGCAGCTCATGGACGCCGCCGCGGGAGAACCACGATGAACGCTTCGCATGACGACCACGCCGCCAACGAACCCGGCCAGGAAAATTCCGGCCTCACCCGCCTGATAGACATCAGGCACTTGTCGACCGAGCAGCTGGCCCAGCTGGGCGTCTCGCAGATCGCCTACGTCAAGCAGGTGATGATGAACGGCTCCCCGGCGTTCGCGATCCACGCCGCCGACGGGTCGCCGATGGCGGTGGCCGGCGACCAGGAACTGGCGGTGGCCGCAATCCGCCAGCACGAGATGGTCGCCAGCCTAGTGCATTGACTCCGGCTGCGGCGGCCCGGCCCTATTGATTGATGGCAGCCGGGTCGATCCAGCCGATGTTGCCGTCGCTGCGGCGGTAGACGACGTTAAGCTCGCCGTTGGCGCTGTTGCGGAACATCATCACCGGCTGGTCGGCCAAGTCCATCCGCATCACCGCGTCGCTGACCGACAGCCGCAAGATCTCCGACGGGTGCTCGGCGACCACGGTTGCATAGGTGTTCGCCTCCGCGCCGCCATTGGGCTGGTCGGGCGTCTCGCCATCCTCCTGGCGTAACACGTACTCGCGGGCCGCCTGCGGCCGGCTGTGGCTCACGGCGTCGCGGGCGTGCTCGTTGACCCGGCGGCGGTAGCGCCGCAGCCGCTTGCCGATGTGCTCGGCGGCGTCGTCGAAGGCCCCGTTGGCGTCCGCCGCCTCGCCCTCGCCGCGCAGCATCAGGCCGCGGCCGGCGTGCATGTTGATGTCGCAGGTGAAAAAGCTGCGGGCGCGGCTGAACGTGACCGTCGCTTCCAGCGCGTGGTCGAAGTACTTGCCCGCGATCAAGTCGAGATGGTCCGAGACGCGCACCCGCAGCGCGTCCGACATATCGACCTGCTTGCCCGAAACCTTGATCTGCATGCGCTGCCCCTACTGCCCGGTTCTTGGTGCGAATCGACCGCCTGCCGGCGCTGCGTCTCGATCAGGCCGGCATGGCCTTTTCCCGCTTGCGCTGCACCGAACTGGGGATGCGCAGCGCTTCGCGGTATTTGGCCACCGTACGGCGCGCAATGTCCACGCCTTCCCGTCGCAGCACCTCGACGATGGCGTCGTCCGACAGCACGCCGTCGGCGTTCTCGGCGGTGATCATCGCCTTGATCCGCCAGCGCACCGTCTCGGCGCTGTGCGTCTCGCCGGAGGTGCCGGCAATGGCGGTGGTGAAGAAGTACTTGATCTCGAACAGCCCGCGCGGCGTGGCGATGTACTTGTTCGCCGTCACCCGGCTGACCGTGCTTTCGTGCATCTCCACCGCGTCGGCGATGTCGCGCAGGATCAGCGGGCGCAGGTAGCCGACGCCGCCGCGGAAGAACCCGTCTTGCTGGCGCACGATCTCCGCCGCCACCCGAAGGATCGTCTGCGCTCGCTGGTGCAGCGACTTCACCAGCCAGTTCGCGGTCTGCAACCGCTCGGTCAGGAAGGTTTTCTCCTCCCGCGTGGCGCCGCGCAGCACGCGCGCCGAGAAGCTGTGGTTGACCAGCACCCGGGGCATCGTCTCGGGATTCAGCTCCAGCAGCCAGTCGCCGGCCGGGTCGGCGCGCATCAGCACGTCCGGCACCACCGGCTGCATCGGGGCTGCGTCGAACATCGCGCCCGGCTTGGGATCGAGCCGGCGCAGCTCGGCCAGCATGTCGGCGAGGTCGGCGGCGTCGACCCCGCACAACTGCACCAGCCGCCGCGTCTCCCGCGCCGCCAGCAGGTCGAGATGGTCGAGCAGCGTCGCCATTGCCGGGTCGAGGCGGTCCAGCTCGGACAATTGCACCGCCAGGCACTCGCGCAGGTCGAGCGCGAACATCCCCACCGGATCGAACCGCATCATGCGCGCGCGCGCCGCCTCGATCCGCGCCGAGTCGACGCCGAGGGCGCCTGCCAGCTCGGCGATGGAGACGCCGAGCCGCCCGCTGGGTTCCAGCGAAGCGATCAGGTGCGCCGCGATCAGCCGGTCGCCAGGGTCGGCGAAGCCGAGGCGGACCTGCTCGCCCAGGTGCTCGCGCAGCGTCGGCCCGCCTTGCGCGTAGTCGTCGATGCTGCGCTCGTCGGTATCGAAGCCGCCGCCGCTGCCGGCGCGGAACGGGGCGCCGTCGGACGGTCCGCCGGGATCGTACGGCTCGGCGTGTTCGGCATCGAGCGGGGCAGCCGCCTCGGCGGCGAGGTCGCCCGAACTGGCGGCGACGGCGGCGTCGGCCGGGGTCGCCTGCAACGGCACCACCTGGTCCAGCGCCGGACGCTCGACGCCGCCCCAGTCGTCTCCGGCGCGCTCGTCGCGTTCCAGCAGCGGGTTGCGCTCCAGCTCCTCCTCGATGAAGGCGCCGACCTCCATGTTGGAGAACTGCAGCAGCTTGATGGCTTGGCGCAGCTGCGGCGTCATCACCAGCGACTGCGATTGCCGCATGTCCAGACGGGGGCCAATCGCCATAACCACGCACTTCAGTAACGGATGACGCTGCGGCGGTTGCCGCAGCCACGCAGTCCAGCGTGGTTTGGCGGCGGGCACAAGCAAGAATTGTGCAGAACTCCATCACGCTTGCGAAATTATAGGCTGAAGCGCTCTCCGAGGTACACCCGGCGGACATCCTCGTTGGCCACCACCTCCTGCGGGCGACCCTCCATCAGCACCTTGCCGTCGTGCATGATGTAGGCGCGGTCGATGATCTCCAGCGTCTCGCGCACGTTGTGGTCGGTGATCAGCACGCCGATGCCGCGGTGCTTCAGGTGTCCCACAAGATCGCGAATCTCGCCCACGGCGATCGGGTCGATGCCGGCCAGCGGCTCGTCGAGCAGGATGTAGCTTGGCTGCGCCGCCAGCGCGCGGGCGATCTCGACCCGCCGCCGCTCGCCGCCGGACAGCGCCAGCGAGGGGGTGCGGCGGAGGTGGCTGATGCCGAACTCGGCCAGCAGCGAGTCCAGCATCTGCTCGCGGCGGTCCTGGCTGCGCTCGACCACCTCCAACGCCGCCATGATGTTCTGCTCGACGTTGAGGCCGCGGAACACGCTCGCCTCCTGCGGCAGGTAGCCGATGCCCAGGCGCGCGCGGCGATACATCGGCAGCATGGTGATGTCGGCGCCGTCCAGGCTGATGCCGCCGGTATCCGGGCGCACCAGGCCGACGATCATGTAGAAAGTGGTGGTCTTGCCGGCGCCGTTGGGGCCGAGCAGACCCACGGCCTCGCCGCGGCGCACCGAGATCGAGACGTTGCGGACCACCGGCCGCTTCTTGAAGGTTTTGCCCACGGCGCGCGCCACCAGCCCGGCGCCGCCCGCCGCCGCCCGCAGCCCCGGTCGTTGTTCGCCGGCCGCGCTGCGTCCCTGGCCGGGGGCGGAGTCGGCTGTGCGGGGGTCGCCTGGGCGGGGCGCGCCTGGCAGGTCGTTCACCGCGCGGGCGCCTTGCCAGGGGTGCCGGGTTTCGGCTTGGCGTCCGACGTCGAGGCGTCGTTGGGCACGATGAGGCCCCGCACCCGGCTGCCTGGATCGCTGACGATGTGCGCGACGCCGGTCTTCATGTTGACGTCCGCGGCGGGGCCGTTCAGCTGGTTCTGGCCATGGGTGATCCGCACGTGGCCGACGATGCGGGCCATGCCGGTGTCGGGAAGGTAGACGCCGCGATCGCCGAACACGGTGTCGGCGACGGTGCGGATCTCGACATTGCCGAACGCCTCGACGCGCTGCAGCTTGCCGGCCGCGGCGCTCGGGTCGCCCGGCGGCTTTGCTGCCGCCTGGACCAGCGGCTTGGCCGCCGCTTGAACTACCGGCTTGACGGCGCCCGGCGTCGCGGCGGGATCGGTGGTGTAGGCGACCAGCGTGTCGGCGGACAGCCGGCGGCCATCGGCGGTGACCACCAAGGCGTTGCCGCGCCCGACCGCCATGTGCTTCTGCGACCAGTACTCCATGCCGTCGCGGGCGGTCAGCACATCCTGCGGGGTGGTCAGCTTCATCGCGTGGCCACTCAGCAGCAGCACCGCCTGGTCGATGTCGTAGATGGCGTGGTCCGACACCGCCTCGTCGGTCGGCGTCACGATGCGGACATGGCCGTCGGCCTCCAGCCGGTACACCTCGTCGGCGCCGCTGTCCGGACCGCCGAGCCCGCCCGGCTTGGCGTCGACCTTGGCGTCGGGCAGCGGCGGCGCGCCGGCCGGGGACGCCTTCTTGCGGTAACGCGCGAGCAACTGGTCGGCCAGCACGGTGACCGTGCCGCGCGCCGCGCGCGCGTTGCCGGAGGCGATGACCACCTGCTGCGCCTCGCGCCATTCGAAGCCGCCGGCCGCGGTCACGTCGACCGGCCCACCCGAGGACAGGTCGATGCCCTGCGCCCGCGCCGCGCCGCCGCCGGCCAGCAACGCTGCCGCAACCAAGAAAAGCTTCATCAGCGGCGCGCGTTCAGCACGAGATGGCCGGGGCCGGTGAACCGCAACAGCGCGCCCTGGTCGGTAAGTGCGAAACCTTGCGCGTCGAGCGTGCCGAACGGGCCTTCGACATGCACCCGGTCGGCGCCCGAACCGGCGCCGGCCTTGAGGTCGACCGTCGCGGCGTCGGTCCGCATCGTGGTGCCGTCGTCGCGATACAGCTGCACGTCGTCGGACAGGTCGAGGCTGCCCGAATGCTGCATGTAGACGCCGTTGCGGGCCTGCACTATGAGCCAGCGATTGCCCTCCAGGGTGATGTCCCCCTTGGGGTCGGTCAGGTCGACGCGCTGCGCCGTAACCTCGCGCGCGGTGCTGGCGGTCATGGTGTACGGCCGGCCGCGCCCATCGACGCCGTGGTAGGTGGCGTCGGTCAGCTGCCCCGCCTCGGGCAGGCCGATTCCGCGGCCCAGCAGCAGCCGTCCGGCCGCCACGTCGCGCGACAGCTCCGGCCACAGCGCCACGCAGGCCAGCAGCAGCAGCGCCGCGACCGGCAACGTCAGCTTGGTGAACGAGACCATCCGCCGCCGCCGCGCAATCGCCGCCGGGCGTGGTTGCCGCCGGACCGGCAGCGGCTGCTCCGGCCTGACGCGCCGCACGGCGGCCGGCAACTCGCTCACGCGACGCCCGCGCGCAACAGGTCGTGGATGTGCAGGATGCCGACCGGGCGCCCGTCGGCGCCGACCACGAACAGCGTGGTGATCGGACGAGCGCCGGCGTTCATGGCGTGCAGCGCTTCGGCAGCCAGCGCGTCGGGGCCGATGGTGCGCGGGTTTGCGGTCATCAGCTCGCCGACGCGCTGGGCGAGCAGGCCGGGGTTCATGGCGCGGCGCAGGTCGCCGTCGGTCAGGATGCCGACCAGCCTGCCGTCGCCGCCGACCACGCCGAGGCAGCCGAACCGCTTCTCGGTCATCCGCAGCAGCGCCACGTCCATGACGGTGCCCGACTCGGCCAGCGGCAGCGCGTCGCCGCCGCTCATCAGGTCGCGCACGCGCCGCAGCCGCGCGCCCAGCTTGCCGCCAGGGTGGAACGCCTGGAAGTCGGCCGGTCCGAAGCCGCGACGGAGCAGCAGCGCCACCGCCACCGCGTCGCCGAGCGCTAGTTGCATGGTCGTGCTGGTGGTGGGCGCCAGGCCCATCGGGCAGGCCTCGGCGGCGGCGGGCAGGCGGATCACCGCGTCGGCGGCACGCGCCAGGGTGCTGTCCGCGTTGCCGGTGACGGCCACCAGCGGCAGCCCGAACCGGCGACTATGGGCGATGATGTCGGCCAGCTCCGCCGTTTCGCCGGAGTTGGACAGCGCCAGCACGACGTCGCCCGAAACCATCATGCCGAGGTCGCCGTGCGACGCCTCGGCCGGGTGGACGAACAACGCCGGGGTGCCGGTGGAGGCGAGCGTCGAGGCGATCTTGCGGCCGACATGCCCGGACTTGCCCATCCCGGTGACCACGATGCGCCCGGAAGCGACCGCCAGCAGTTCGAGTGCGGCGACAAAGCCGTCGTCCAGCGACGCCGCCAGCGCCCGCAGCCCGGAGGCCTCGGTCGCAAGCACGTCGCGCGCCACGACGAGATCGTGGTCGGCTTGGGGGCGTTGGGGCAGGCATGACGCCAGCTCAGCCCGTTCCGGCGCGACCGCACTCATGCCGTCTGCTGTACGACCACCCTGGCAGCCGGGTCAACGGCTTGTTCGGAATGCAGCATTACACTTGAGAGAGCGTTTGGCTGGGTCAGTTGCCTCTGACCTGGAGGAAGTCGATCGGCGCGCGCAGGGCGGCGGGCATTTGGCACCGTCCGGAGTGGTGGAGGAAGAAGCCTGGAAACGCTCGCCGGCCCGCCCGAACGGCCATCGCTAGAGTGCCCGCTTCGCGTCCAGAGATGGAGACTTCCATGCTCGACGCTCCAACCAGGCCGCCATGCAAGGTCAGCCCACGGCGAGTCAGGGCCGACTGGTTGGCAAGGTGGCGCTAGTCGCCGGCAGCGGCACTGGCCATGCGGCGGTGCGCTGAAGAGGCGCGCTTCGTGACTGGCCAAAGCATCGTGACTGGCTAAAGCATCGTGGTCGACGACGTTAGCATCGCCGGCGTGCGGCAGGCATGCGGCTAGTGGGAGAAGATGTCCGGGTCTTCCCAGCCGAGCAGGTCGAGTCTGGCGCGGCTTGGCAAGAAGGCGAAGCAAGCCTCGGCCAGCGCCAGCCGGCCCTCGCGCTCCAGCAGCGCCTCCAGCCTTGCCCATAAGGCGTGCAGATGCAGCACATCGGAGGCGGCGTAGGCGAGTTGCTCACTGCTCAGCTCAACCGCGCCCCAGTCGCTGGTCTGCTGCTGCTTGGAGATTTCCACCCCAAGCAACTCGCGGCACAGGTCCTTCAGGCCGTGGCGGTCGGTGAAGGTGCGGACCAGCTTGGCCGCGATCTTGGTGCATTTGGTCGGACCCACGGCGACGCCCAGCGCATGCTGCAGCACGGCAACGTCGAAGCGGGCGAAATGCATCAGCTTGGTGACGTGCGGGTCGGCGACCAACCGCGCGAGGTTGGGACAGTCGACGCCGCGGCCACCCAAGCTTTGCGGCACGATCTGCACCAGATGCGCGTGGCCGTCGCCGGCGGAGAGCTGCACCAGGCAGAGGCGGTCGCGCAACGGCTGCAAGCCCATCGTCTCGGTATCGACCGCCACGACCGGGCCGAGATCGAGGCCGTCCGGCAGGTCGTGCCGGTGCAGGTGGATGGTGCCGCTGGCCATGAATTGGGTGATCTCGCCGCGATGAAAACCGATGGTGCCCAGGAGAAGACTCGAACTTCCACGACATTTCTGCCACAGGTACCTGAAACCTGCGCGTCTACCAATTCCGCCACCAGGGCATCCGGTGCAACATTCCGCCAGCACTCACGGCGGAGGCGGCGTGTAACGCGCCTGTCTTGCGGCGTCAATCGGAAGTCGTTGCCATGCTCGGCGGGGCCGCTTGAGCGTACCCGGTTCGATGCCTAGTAAGAACGCAGGGTTTTTGCAGGAGCGGGCGATGGCGACGCGCAGCGTGGCGACGGTGTTCGGCGGCTCGGGATTCATCGGCCGCTACGTGGTGAAGCGTCTGGCGCAGGCCGGCCACGTCGTCCGCGTCGCCGGGCGCAACCCCGACCGGGCCGGGCTGCTGCGGCCGCTGGGCGTGGTCGGCCAGATCGTGCCGCTGTACGCGCCGCTGTCCAGCGCCGCCGACGTCGCGCGCGCCGTCGAAGGGGCCGACTTCGTGGTCAACCTGATCGGCATCTTGAGCGAACGGCGGGCGGGCGACTTCCAGCGCGTGCAGGCCGACGGCGCCGGCCGCATCGCGGCGGCGGCGGCGGCGGCCGGGGTGCGGCGCATGGTGCAGCTCTCGGCAATCGGCGCCGACGCCGGCAGCCCGAGCCAGTATGCGCGCACCAAGGCGGCCGGCGAGCAGGCGGTGCAGGCAGCCATGCCGGCGGCGACCGTGCTGCGGCCATCCATCGTGTTCGGGCCGGAGGACCAATTCTTCAACCGCTTCGCCGCCATAACGCAGTTCTCGCCGGTGATGCCGGTGATCGCCGGGGCGACGCGGTTCCAGCCGGTCTACGTATGCGACGTCGCCGACGCGGTGATGGCCGCGCTCACGCGGCGCGACGCCGCCGGACGGATGTTCGAGCTGGGCGGGCCGCGGGTGTGGACCTTCCGCGAGCTGCTCGCATGGATCGTGGCGCAAACCCGCCGGCGCCGCCCGCTGGTCAACGTGCCGCTGGGCGTGGCCCGCATTCAGGCGCGGGTGCTGGAGAAGCTGCCCGGCCAACTGCTGACGCGCGACCAGCTGCTGCAACTCACCCGCGACAACGTGGTCGGCCGTGGCGTTCCCGGCTTGGCCGAGCTGGGGGTCGTCGCGACGCCGGTGGAACTGGTGGTTCCACAATACCTCATGCGCTTCCGTCCAGGCGGAACGGGCCGCGAGCAGCTTGCCTAAAGGTCGCAAAACGGCCGTAACTTAGGTGCAGCCGTAGCGTTCGGCCCGGGACATGGCAGCATTGTAAGGAATTAGGTCACCATAGTTGCTACAATAGCAGAATATGTCTCGCTTACGCTGTGGCTCTTTCCTATACCACCTCAAAACCAAGTGACGGAGTGCGCCATGGCCGAGCGGATGTTGCAGTTCGTGAGTGTGGCCCAGCAAACGCCCGACAAGCGGGACGCGAAGCTGCGGCGCGGCGACTTCGCCGAAATCTACGAGGATTTCAGCGTGCCCCGCGCCAGCGAACAGGCGGCGCGGTGCAGCCAGTGCGGCGTGCCGTTCTGCCAAATCCATTGCCCGCTGTCCAACAACATCCCCGACTGGCTGAAGCTCACCGCCGAGGGCCGGCTCGAGGAGGCTTACGAGCTGAGCAGCGCCACCAACAACTTCCCGGAAATCTGCGGCCGCATCTGTCCGCAGGACCGGCTGTGCGAAGGCAACTGCGTCATCGAGCGCGACTTCGAAAGCGTCACCATCGGCGCGGTCGAGCGCTTCATCACCGACACCGCGTGGGAACGCGGCTGGGTCAAGCCGGCGCGGCCACGCCACGAGAACGGCCTGTCTGTGGCAGTCGTCGGCGCCGGTCCCGGCGGCCTGGCGGCGGCCGAGCAGCTGCGCCAGATCGGTTACGCCGTGCATGTCTACGACCGTTACGACCGGGTTGGCGGCCTGATGATCTACGGCATCCCCAACTTCAAGCTGGAGAAGGACATCGTCGTCCGGCGCTGGAGGCTTCTGGAGGATGCCGGCATCATCTTCCACTGCAACGTCGAGATCGGCCGCGACGTGACGCTGGACGAGCTGCGCCAACGCCACGACAGCGTGCTGATCGCCACCGGCGTGTACAAGCCGCGCGACATCGGCGGGCCGGGCAGCGGCCTGGGCGGCATCGTCGCGGCGCTCGATTTCCTCACGGCGTCGAACCGGCAGGGAGTGGGCGACAGCGTGCCGGCGTTCGACTCCGGCGCGCTGGACGCCCACGGCAAGAACGTCGTGGTGGTCGGCGGCGGCGACACCGCCATGGACTGCGTGCGGACCGCGGTGCGCCAAGGCGCCACTTCGGTGAAGTGCCTGTACCGGCGCGACAAGGCCAACATGCCCGGCTCGCTGCGCGAGGTGAAGAACGCCGAAGAGGAAGGGGTCGAGTTCGTCTGGCTCTCCGCGCCCGAGGCGTTCCTGGGCGACGACCAGGTGACCGGCGTGCGCGCCGTGCGGATGCATCTCGGCCTGCCCGACGCCTCCGGCCGCCAATCGGTCGAGCCGGTGGCCAACAGCCTGTTCACGGTGCCGGCCGATCTGGTCATCAAGGCGCTCGGCTTCGACCCGGAAGACCTGCCCACGGCGTTCGGGGCCAGCGGGCTTGCGGTCAGCCGCTGGGGCACGCTCACCGTCGACCACCGCACGTTCATGACCAGCCTGCCCGGGGTGTTCGCCGCCGGCGACATCGTGCGCGGCGCCAGCCTGGTGGTGTGGGCGATCCGCGACGGGCGCGACGCCGCCGAGAGGATGCACGCCTACATGCAGCAGAACGCTGCCGTTCCCATCGCCGCGGAGTAGAGATGATGTTCAAGCCTGGGACCGAGGATTTCGTCGCCGCCTGGAACGCCAACGCCAAGGCTCTGGTCCACACCTATGATCCGTCGATGGAGCACGATTCCTGTGGCGTCGGCTTCGTGGCCGCCCTCGATGGCAAGCGGCGGCGCGACATCGTGCAGGCCGGCATCGACGCCCTGCGCGCGGTCTGGCATCGCGGCGCCGTGGACGCCGACGGCAAGACCGGCGACGGCGCCGGCATCCACATCGAGATTCCGCAGGACTTCTTCGCCAACGCCATCGAGCGCGGCGGCCACGCCACGCATCCGGGCGGCATCGGCGTCGGCCAGGTGTTCCTGCCCAAGACCGACCTCGGCGCGCAGGAGCGTTGCCGGCAGATCGTCGAGAGCGAGATCCTGGCGTTCGGCTACGCCATCTACGGCTGGCGGCAGGTGCCGATCAACGTCGACTGCATCGGCGAGAAGGCCAACGCGACGCGGCCCGAGATCGAGCAGATCATGATCTGCAACGCCCGCGACGTGGACGAGGCGACCTTCGAGCGCGACCTCTACGTGATCCGCCGCCGCATCGAGAAGCAGGCCATCGCCGCCGGCATCCCGGAGCTGTACTTCTGCTCGCTGTCGTGCCGCTCGATCATCTACAAGGGCATGTTCCTGGCCGAGAGCCTGGCCGACTTCTACCCCGACCTGCTCGACCCCCGCTTCGTCAGCCGGTTCGCGATCTACCACCAGCGCTATTCGACCAACACCTTCCCGACCTGGCGGCTGGCGCAGCCGTTCCGGATGCTGGCGCACAACGGCGAGATCAACACCATCACCGGCAACGCCAACTGGATGAAAAGCCACGAGACGCGGCTGTCGGACCCCGAGCTCGACCCGTGGATGGACGACATCAAGCCGGTGATCCAGGGCGGCGGCTCCGACACCGCGACGCTCGACAACGTGTTCGAGGTGATGGTCCGCGCCGGCCGCGACGCGCCGATGACCAAGACCATGCTGATCCCGGCCAGCATCGGCCAGGACGCCACCATGAAGCCGGCGCACCGCGACATGTTCCTGTACTGCAACGCGGTGATGGAGCCGTGGGACGGCCCGGCCGCCATCGCCGCCACCGACGGGCGCTGGGTGATCGGCGGGCTGGACCGCAACGGCCTGCGCCCGCTGCGCTACACCATCTCCAGCAACGCCATGCTGGTGATCGGCAGCGAGGCCGGCATGGTCAAGATCGCCGAGAACGAGATCACCGCGAAGGGCCGCGTCGGCCCCGGCCAGACCATCGCCGTCGACCTCGACAGCGGCCGCTTCTACGGCGACGAGGAGCTGAAGGACGTGCTGGCGGCGCGCCAGCCGTTCGGCGAATGGGCCAAGCACATCCGTCAGATCGACCACATCATCAAGACCGACGCGCCCGAGCCGGTGCTGTACGAGGGCGAGACGCTGCGCCGCCGCCAGCTCGCCGTCGGCACCACCGTCGAGGAGCTGGAGATGATCCTGCACCCGATGGTGGACGGCGCCGCCGAGGCGGTCGGCAGCATGGGCGACGACACCCCCATCGCCGTGCTGTCGGAAAGGTACCGCGGCCTGCACCACTACTTCCGCCAGGCGTTCGCCCAGGTCACCAACCCGCCGATCGACAGCCTGCGCGAGACAAGGGTGATGAGCCTCAAGACCCGGCTCGGCAACCTCGGCAACGTGCTCGACGAGGACGCCAGCCAGTGCGACCTGCTGCAGCTCGAAAGCCCGGTGCTGTCCAACGCCGAGTTCGCCGCCCTGCACGCCACCCTGGAGCGATCGGTCTGCGTGGTCGACTGCACCTTTGCCGTCAGCGAGGGCGAGGCCGGGCTGCGCGCGGCGTTGGAGCGCATCCGCCGCGAGGCCGAGCACGGCGTCCGCTCCGGCTGCACCCACGTCATCCTGACCGACGAGGCGCTGGGCGACCTGCGCGCGCCGATCCCGATGATCCTGGCCACCGGCGGCGTCCACACGCACTTGGTGCGCCACTCGCTACGCACCTTCACCAGCCTCGACGTCCGCAGCGCCGAGTGCATGGACGTGCATTACTTCGCGGTGCTGATCGGCGTCGGCGCCACCACGGTCAACGCCTACCTGACGCAGGAGAGCATCGCCGAGCGCCATCGTCGCGGCCTGTTCGGGACGCTGACGCTGAAGGAGGCGGTCGGGCGCTACAAGAAGGCGGTCGACAAGGGCCTGCTCAAAGTTATGTCCAAGATGGGCATCTCGGTGGTGTCGTCGTACCGCGGCGGCCTGAACTTCGAGGCCATCGGCCTGTCGCGGGCGCTGGTGGCGGAGTTCTTCCCGGGGATGCAGTCGCGCATCTCGGGCATCGGCCTCGCCGGGCTGGCGCGCAAGGTGCTCGACCTGCACGCGCACGCCTGGACCGCCGAGGTGCTGACCTTGGGCGTCGGCGGCCTCTACAAGCTTCGCCGGCGCGGCGAGACGCACGCCTTCGACGGCGGGCTGATCCACATGCTGCAGGAGGCGGTGGCATCCGACAGCTTCCGGGCGTTCCAGCGCTACACGGAAGCCGTCCACAAGATGCCGCCGGTGGCGCTGCGCGACCTGCTGGATTTCCGCCGCGACGGCCTGAAGCCGGTCGACATCGACGAGGTCGAGAGCGTCACCGAGATCCGCAAGCGGCTGATCGCCCCCGGCATCAGCCTGGGCGCGCTCAGCCCGGAGGCGCACGAGACGCTGTCCATCGCGATGAACCGCATCGGCGCGCGCTCGGACAGCGGCGAGGGCGGCGAGGACCCGGCCCGCGCCACGCCGCGCGCCAACGGCGACAACGCCTCCTCGGCGATCAAGCAGATCGCCTCGGGACGGTTCGGCGTCACCGCGGAATACCTGAACGCCTGCCGCGAGATCGAGATCAAGGTGGCGCAGGGGGCCAAGCCGGGCGAGGGCGGCCAGCTGCCCGGCTTCAAGGTCACCGGCCTGATCGCCCGCTTGCGCCACGCGACGCCGGGGGTGACGCTCATCAGCCCGCCGCCGCACCACGACATCTATTCCATCGAGGACCTGGCACAGCTCATCTACGACCTGAAGCAGATCAATCCGACGGCGGCGGTGTGCGTGAAGCTGGTGGCGCGCAGCGGCATCGGCACCATCGCCGCCGGCGTCGCCAAGGCCCGTGCCGACGCCATCCTCATCAGCGGCCATTCCGGCGGCACCGGCGCCAGCCCGCAGACCTCGGTGAAGTACGCCGGCCTGCCGTGGGAGATGGGGTTGAGCGAGGCGCACCAGGTGCTGATGCTGAACCGGCTGCGGCACAAGGTGCGGCTGCGTACCGATGGCGGCCTCAAGACCGGGCGCGACGTGGTGGTCGCGGCGATGCTCGGAGCCGAGGAGTTCGGCATCGGCACCGCGTCTTTGGTGGCGATGGGCTGCATCATGGTGCGCCAGTGCCACAGCAACACCTGCCCGGTCGGCGTCTGCACCCAGGACGAGACGCTGCGCCAGAAGTTCTCCGGCTCGCCCGAGAAGGTCATCAGCCTGTTCAGCTTCATCGCCGAGGAGGTGCGCGTCATCCTGGCCTCGCTCGGCGTGCGCCGCCTGGTCGACGTGATCGGCGCCACGCACCTCTTGCAGCAGGTCAGCCGCGGCTCCGAGCTGCTCGACGACCTCGACCTGAACCCGCTGCTGGTGCAGGCCGACCCCGGCCCGTACGCGCGGTACTGCACGCTGGAAGGCCGCAACGAGGTGCCGGAGACGCTGGACGCGCAGATGATCGCCGACGCGGCCCCGCTATTCCAACGCGGCGAGAAGATGCAGCTGCAGTACAACATCCGCAACACCCACCGCGCCATCGGCACCAAGCTCAGCGGCGCCATCGTGCGAAAGTTCGGCATGACCGGGCTGCAGCCGGGCCACGTCACGGTACGGCTGCGCGGCAACGCCGGCCAGTCGCTCGGCGCGTTCGCGGTGCAGGGCGTGAAGCTGGAGGTGCTCGGCGACGCCAACGATTACGTCGGCAAGGGCCTGTCGGGGGCCACCATCGTGGTGCGTCCCGCGCCGTCCTCGACCTTGGTGAGCCAGGACAACACCATCGTCGGCAACACCGTGCTGTACGGGGCCACCGCCGGCCACCTGTTCGCGGCGGGCCAAGCCGGCGAGCGGTTCGCGGTCCGCAACTCCGGGGCCGACGCGGTGATCGAGGGCTGCGGCTCGAACGCCTGCGAATACATGACCGGCGGCACGGTGGCGATCCTGGGCGCCACCGGCGGCAACTTCGGCGCGGGCTTCACCGGCGGCATGGCGTTCGTCTACGACCTCGACAACAGCTTTCCGGTCCACGCCAACCCCGAGACGCTGACTTGGCAGCGGCTCGCCAGCGCCCATTGGGAGAGCGTGCTGCGAAACTTGGTGATGCGCCATGTGGCCGAGACCAACAGCCGCTACGCGCACGGCCTGCTGCATGACTGGGACGTGAGCGTGCGGAGGTTCTGGCAGGTGGTGCCGAAAGAGTTCGTGCAGTACCTGCCGCACCAGCTGAATGACGAGGCGGAGGCGCTGCGGGCGTAACGCCCTCGCCGGAGCGCGCCGCTCCGGCGACGCCTGCGCGTCTCGGGATGACGTTTTGGTGTCATGAGCGCCGCCGCGGAAACTAATCTTGCAAAAAACAGCCTGGCTGCCAGCGCGAACTGCGGCATCCAAGGTAACGCCTGCAATAAATGGATGTTTTGTAAGATGTAGCGTCATCAAGGCAATGTTACCTCTACAAGTTGACGAGTCTCCTTGGAAAAATCCAAGTCATCGAACGGTTTTATTACGCTCTGCGCGTGTAAGGCCGGTCTATGCGAATTTTTTGAAACAACAACTTACGGAGGATTTCATGCGTAGTCGTTCACAAACGCTTCTCTTCGCTGCCACGGTTCTCGCTGGGGCGGTTGGCCTGCAAACAGCGGGCTGGGCCGCTGACGTCGTCAAAGTGCAGTTGATGGACCCGAGCGCCGGCAATGGCGTGGATGCGATGAAGATAGTTGCCGAGCCGACCACGGTGAAAGCCGGCAAGGTCACGTTCCAGGCGACCAACGCGTCGCAGGGCCTGGTTCACGAAATGATCGTCATCAAGGCGCCGGAGGATGGCAAGCCGTTGCCCTACGACGCCAAGGCGGACAAGATCGACGAGGAGGCCATTCACTCGTTGGGTGAAATCTCGGAGCGCGAGCCTGGCCAGGCCGGCGTCCTCACGGTCGACCTGAAGCCAGGCAAGTACGTCCTGCTCTGCAACCAGGCCGGACACTACAAGGGTGGCATGTGGACCACCGTGACCGCGGCGCCCTGAGCGTCGTCCGATAGCCGTCCGGGCGGGGGCGGGGCGGCATCCAACGATGCCGCCCCGCTGTCGTCCTTGAGCGCCACGCCGGTCAGGCCACGACGCCGCGCGGCGTCGAGCAGCCACGCAAGGCGCGCCGCCGCGGCGTCGTACGGCAGTCCTTCCGGTCGCACGTTGGAGATGCAGTTGCGCCCGGCGTCGGTGGTGCGGCCAGGGAGCGGCGCCCAGGTGACGTAGACGCCGAGGCTGCTGGGCACCGACAGGCCCGGACGTTCGCCGATCAACACCGCCACCGCCCGCGCGCCGATCGCCGCCGCCACCTCGTCGCCCAGGGCCACCCGCGCCTGGGTCGCGATCACCGGCGCGGCGACCCGGAACCCGGCACGCTCCAGCAATGGCCGCAACGCCGCCAGCAACGGCGGCGCGTGGTCCTGCACCGCCTGCGGCGACAGCCCGTCGGCCAGCACCAGCGCCAGGTCGCAGCCCGCCTCGACCTCCAGCCGCAACCGCGACGCCGCCGACAGCGTGCGTCCGAGGTCGGGCCGGCGCAGGTAGCTGGCGCGGTCGGGCGCGGCGCTCTCGACTGCCCCCGCGCCCCCGACCGCCCGCGCCAGCGGCCGCCACGTCGAGCGGGCGATGCACCGCGTCGCGGGCCTGGGCATGGGCGAGCGCCAGGGCCAGCACCTCCGACGTCGGCAGGCTGGCGCCGCTGCGGCCCAGCGCGATGCGCGCCGGCGTGTGCGCCCGCCAGGAACCCCAGCCGTCGCGGGTGACGTCGCTCATCGTGTGGCGCCCGCGACATGCTCGATCAGCCGCCGCCCATCGCCCGCAGCCAGCCGCCCGCCCTCGCCGGTGACGCCGGCCTCGCGCAGCCACAGCTCGAACTCCGGCGCGCGGCGCAGGCCGAACACCTCGCGCACGTACAGCGCGTCGTGGAACGAGGTCGACTGGTAGCCGAGCATCACGTCGTCGGCCCCCGGCACGCCCATGATGTAGGACACGCCGGCCGCCGCCAGCAGCGTGAGGCAGGTATCCATGTCGTCGAAATCGGCCTCGGCGTGGTTGGTGTGGCAGACGTCGCAGCCGAGCGGCACGCCGAGCAGCTTGCCGCAGAAATGGTCCTCCAGGGCGGCGCGGATGATCTGCTTGCCGTCGTACAGGTATTCCGGCCCGATGAAGCCGACCACGGTGTTGACCAGCAGCGGCGAGAATTTTCGCGCGACGCCGTAGGCGCGCGCCTCCAGCGTCTGCTGGTCGACCCCGTGATGCGCCCCGGCCGACAGCGCCGAGCCCTGGCCGGTCTCGAAGTACATCGCGTCCTGCCCGACCGTGCCGCGCGCCAGCGAGCGCGCCGCGTCCGCCGCTTCGCGCAGCAACGCGAGGTTGATGCCGAACGCGGCGTTGGCGCCCTCGGTGCCGGCGATGGACTGGAACACCAGGTCGGTCGGCACGCCGGCGTTCATCAGCGCGATGGCGGTGGTGACGTGGGTCAGCACGCAGGCCTGGGTCGGGACCGCCAGCCGCCGGATGATCTCGTCCAGCATGTGCAGCAGCCGTGAAATCGCGGCGGGCGAGTCGGTGGCCGGGTTGATGCCGATCACCGCGTCGCCGCTGCCGTACATCAGCCCGTCGATGATGCTGGCGGCGATGCCCTTGGGATCGTCCTGCGGATGGTTCGGCTGCAGCCGAACCGCCATGGTGCCGGCAAGCCCGATGGTGTTGCGGAACCGCGTCGTCACCCGGCACTTGCGCGCGGCCAGGATCAGGTCCTGGTTGCGCATGACCTTGCTGGCCGCCGCCGCCATCTCCGGCAGCAGCCCGGGCGCCAGCGCCGCCAGCCGCGAGGGCGTCGCCGCATCCGACAGCAGCCAGTCGCGCAGGCCGCCCACCGTCAGGTGCGACACCGCCGCGAACGCCGCCGCGTCGTGGCCGTCGAGCAGCAGCCGGGTCACCTCGCAATCCTCGTACGGCACCACCGCCTCGTGCAGGAAATGGCGCAGCGGCAGGTCGGCCAGGCAGCAGCGCGCGGCCACCGACTGCTCCGCCGTCCCGGCGGCGATGCCGGCCAGCGCGTCGCCGGAGCGCGCCGGCGTCGCCTTGGCCATGAGGTCGCGCAGGTCGTCGAAGCGGTACGTGGTGCTGCGGACGCTGTGCTGGTGAGGCATTGCCGGCGACCTCGTGGTTGGAGACTTTGCCGCGTCCCTGGCTATGCGATAAGCTTGGCTATGCGATAAGCTTGGCTGTGCGATAAGGACGCGCATGCGTATCCTGCACCACCTGCCGCTGTCGCCCTACTGCCGCAAGGTCCGCCTCGTGCTCGCCGAGAAGCGGCTGCCGTTCGAGCTGCAGGTCGAGAAGGTGTGGGAGCGGCGCGAGGAGTACCTGGCGATGCATCCGGCCGCCACGGTGCCGCTGCTGATCGAGGCCAATGGCCTGGCTATTCCCGACAGCGGCGTGATCTGCGAGTACCTCGACGAGGCCTACCCCGACGCGCCGGTGCTCGGCCGCACCCTGGGCGAGCGCGTCGAGGTGCGCCGGCTGGTGGCTTGGTTCGACGGCAAGTTCGACAGCGAGGTGACGCGCAACCTGGCCGACCAGAAGTACATCAGGCGGCTGTCCGGCCGTGGCCAGCCGGACGCCACGGCGCTGCGGATGGGCTACGCGGCGCTGCGCGAGCACCTGCCGTACCTCGGCTGGCTGGCGGAGACGCGCAAATGGCTGGCCGGCAGCATCATCTCGCTGGCCGACTACGCGGCGGCGGCGCACCTGTCGGTGCTCGACTTCAGCGGCGACGTCGACTGGAAGCTGAGCGAGCCGGCGCGCGAGTGGTACGCGCGGATGAAGTCGCGCCCGAGTTTCCGGGCGCTGCTGGCCGACCGGGTGCCGGGCATGACGCCGCCGGAGCACTACGCCGACCTGGATTTCTAGCGGGCGGGACAAGTGCGTTCGCCCTACGCCGGATCGGCGACGCAGTTCCGGTAGGAGGCGTCCAGCGCCGGACCGAGCAGCAGGCAGGCGGCGATCCGTCTTGCCGTCTGCTGGACGTGGGAGACTTCGCCGGCCGTGAGCGGGCGTCCGATGATCGAGTGGTCGCGGTAGCTGAGCCACTTCTTCAACACTTGGTAGCCGCCGATGCGGCACTCCCACACCGATGCGGGAACGCCGCTCCAGAAGCTGTGGTCGTTTAGGCCAACGTCGAAAGTGTTCGCGCCGAGCAGGCCGGCGCGGCCCTGCGCCGCCGCTTCCGTCGCGTCGTAGGCGCGGGAAGCGGCGCGGCCACGGGTCGGCATGGTCACCCCGGCGGCGGTGCGGTTGCCCCAGCCGCGCAGCGCCCAGTCGCGGTCGTGGCCCGGCTTCGTGCTGGGGACGGCGACGCAGGCGATCTCGGAACGGAGCTGGCCGGTGGTGACGCCCGGCATCGGGGCCTCCGGGTCGAGCAACGCCGCGAGCTGCGCGCCCAGGGCGGCGGAGGCGCGCAGCAGTTGCTCGCGCATCACCACGAACGACGGTAGGAACAGCCACGACCAGTTGCTGATGTAGCTGACGACGCCGCGCCCGACGCCCTCGGCGATGCGGCGCTCGGCGATCCGGAAGAAGCGGACATACAGCTCGTCCAGGTTGAACTTCTTGACGCCCCAGATCGCTTGCAAGCCCACCTTGTAAGGCTCCACCAGCCCGCCCTCGCCGACCGGGCTCAGACCGGCATAGGCGTTGTACGGCGGGTTGCCGAGCACCACGAGGATCGGCCGCTCGCGCTTCACCGTCGCCGCCGCGCCGCGCTCCTCGACCAGCGCCTCGTACCCCGGGATGGCCGGCCCGGCCGCGCTCTCGCCCCAGCCGGTCAGCGCGTTGGTCAGGTAGACCGCGGCGCGCTCGCCGGCCTGCAACGGCGCCGCCTTCAGCATCTCGCCCACTTGCCAGTGCGCGACGACGAACGGCACCGTCATGATCTCGAAGCCGACCACCCGCGTGGTCGCCGCGCGCTTCAGCTCCTCGGCCGCGAGGTCGCCCATGCCGCGCCCCTCCAGGGTGCGCCGGATGCGGTCGAGCACGGCGACCACGTAGCTGCCGTTGCCGCAGCAGGGGTCCAGCACCCAGACCGCCGGGTCGGCCAAGCCGTCGGCCACGCCCAGCTCCTCGCGCAGCGCCCGGTCCACCCGCTCGAGCCCGCTCCGCCAGCTTGGCCAGGGCCTCGCGGGCGTACGAGGCGAGGAAGAACGCGACATCCGAGGGCCGCGCGAGCGGCGCCCGGGTGAGCAGGCAGCGTTGCAGGAAGCTGGCGAAGCGGTGCCGGAGGGTGTCGGGACGCGAACCCCCGGCAAGCGCCCAGAAGCCTGCCTCGTCGGCCGCGAGGTCGAAGCTCTCGATGACGCCGCCCTCCGCCGCCAGCAGCCGGAACTGCCACAGGTTGGTGGCGAGGACCAAGCCGTAGGCCGGCAAATACTGGTCGCGCAGCTGCTTGCTCTTGAGCAGCGCATCGATGCCGTGCGCCGTGCCCTTCACCTCGACCACGCCGCGCTCCGGCGTCACCGCGGCGCCCCACGCCGGCGGCTCGTCGCGCCGGAACTGCGCCTGCTCGAACAGGCCGAAGTCCGGGGTGCCCGCGTCGCCAGACGGGTGGTGCAGGCAGAACACTTTTGGCCGGAGCTGGCTCCCGGCCGCGTTCAGGAGCGAGCCGAGGGCAGGATAGAAGCTTGTCTCCGGGGTGCCGGCCCCGAACGAACGAACCCTTCGAATGTCGTCCAGATAGGAGTCGAGCCAGGGGACGATTTGCATCGGAGGCAGGTTGCCATCGTTTCGCAACGTTGGCCTAGCGCTATCGCCGAGCTATTTCCACTTCGGGAGCTATTTCCGCTCCGGCCCGGCGTCGAGCAGCGCCAGGTCCTGCTGCGCCAGGTCGGCGGTGCCGCTGTCCGGGGCCAGGGTGATCGCCCGCTCCCAGTCGCCGCGGGCGCCCGGAGCGTCGTTGCGGCGCTGGCGCAGGACGCCGCGCTCCAGCAGCGCCTCGGCGTTGTCGGGGTCCAGCGCCAACGCGCGCCCGATGTTGTCCTGCGCCAGGTCGAGGCGCTGCAGATGCCGTAGCGCCGTGGCGCGCAGCACCAGCGCGTCCGGCCGGTGCGGGTCGCGCTCCAGCATCCGGGCCAGGTCGTCGAGCGCGTCCGCGTAGCGGTCGAGGCTGCCGGCGGCGATGGCCCGGTCCATCAGCAGGTCGACGTCGTCGGGCGACAGCAGCAACGCCTGGGTGGCCGAGGCGAATGCTCTGTCGGAGCGGCCGGCCATGAACCATGCCTGGTCTGCCTGGCCGTAGACCGCGGCGCGCGCGGCGTCGTCGCCGTGGCTGCCGGCGGCCAAGGCTTGCAGCATCTCGGCGCCTCGCTCGGGGTCGCCGAGTTCGACCCGGGACAGCGCCAGGCAGTGCGTCGCCGCCTCGCCGCCGCCCCGGGTCGCCCAGGCCTCGGCGAACTCGCCGGCTCCGGCCGGGTCGGCGGGGAGCATCGCGAGGCAGGTTTCGTAGTCCCGGCCGACGGCGATGCGTGGCGGCACCGGCGGCACCGGCAGCGGCGCGTCGGCGGCCTCCGTCAGCTCCGGCGGGTCGTGGTCCCGCCAGGCGACTCCGCCCGCCGCCGCAAGCGCCGACAGGAGTGCGGCGACCCCGCAAATGGCGAGCTTCGGATTCATGCCGGAGGCAGTCTAGCCGCGGCGGCGCGGCGGCGCCAAACATAGCCCATGCAGCGTTCGATCCTGATCTTCGGCCTCGGTTTCACCGGCCGCGCCATCGCCCAGGCGGCCAGTGCCGCAGGCATGGCCGTAGCAGTCACCACACGTGGCGACTCGAAGCCGATCCCCGGAGTGCAGGTGGTGGCGTTCGACAACGCCGGCCCGGCCATCGCGACCGCCACGCATGTGGTTTCGACCGCGCCGCCCGGCAATTCTGCGGACCCGGTGCTGGCGCGCTACGGAGCCGAGCTGGACGCGGCGCCGCTGCTTGCCTGGGCCGGCTACCTTTCCACCACCGGCGTCTACGGCGACCGTGGCGGCGGCTGGGTGGACGAGGACACGCCCCCCGCGCCGGGGCAGCCGCGCAGCCGCCACCGCCTCGCCGCCGAGCAGGCCTGGGCCGCGCTGTCGCCGCGCGTGGCGGTCGACTTGTTCCGGGTCGCCGGCATCTACGGGCCAGGCCGCTCGGCGCTGGACGAGCTGCGCGCCGGGCGGGCGCGCCGGATCGTCAAGGCCGGGCAGGCGTTCGGGCGCATCCACCGCGACGACATCGCGGGCAGCGTGCTGGCGGCGGCGGTTCAGGACCATGCCGGCGGGGTGCGGGTGCTGAACCTCGCCGACGACGAGCCGGCCGAGGGCGCCGCCGTCACCGCCTTCGCCGCCGGGCTGCTGGGCGTGCCGCCGCCGCCGCCGATCCCGTTCGAACAGGCGGTGGCCGACATGACCGAAATGGGGCGCAGCTTCTGGCGCGAGAACCGCAAGGTCGCCAGCGTCAAGACCCAGGCGGCGCTCGGGCGTAAATGGCTGTACCCGACCTACCGCGAGGGCCTAAGCGCCATCCTCGCCGAGCAGCGGGGCGAGCAGCCCGAACAGCAGCGCGAGGTCGGCCGGCCGTGACAGCCGGTGGTCGCCGTCCTTGACCAGCAGCGCCTGCACGTCGTTGCCGGCCAGGCGTGCCGCCAGTCGCGGCGCGGTCTCCCACGGCACGTCGGCGTCGCGCTGGCCGTGCAGCAGCCGCACCGGAATGTCGAGCGCGATTGGATCGCGCAGCAACAAATGCCGTCGCCCATCCTCGATGAACGCGAAGGTCAGGGTCTGCGGCGGCCCATAAGGACTGGGTACCTGGAGCCGGCCACGCGCCATCAACGCCTGCTGCTCGGCTGGCGCCATCGCCTCCCACATCAAATCCTCGGTGAAGTCGGGCGCGGCTGCGACGCCGACCAGCGCCATCACCCGCTCACGACGGGCCAGCGCCGCCAGCAGCGCCAGCCAGCCGCCCATGGAGGAGCCGACCAGCACCAGCGGGCCGGCGCTGGCGGCGTCGATCACCGCCAGCGCGTCGTCCCGCCAGCGTCCGACGAGGCCATCCGCGAACGTCCCGCCGCTCTCGCCGTGGCCGGAGTAGTCGAGCCGCAGGAACGCCTGGCCGCGCGCGCCGCACCACGCTGCCAGCGCGTCCGCCTTGGCGCCGGCCATGTCGCTGCCGAAGCCGGGCAGGAACACCACGGTCGGCGTTCGCCCGGCGAGCTTTCGCCAGGCCAGCATGACGCCGTCGCCACGGTCGAGCCGTCCCGCCTGTTCCGTCACTTTGGATGCCTTCCTTCCTGGCTGCCGCGTGATATCTAGCGCGCGTGCGTGACAATCCACAGCAATGGACCGTGCTGCAGGTGCTCCCGGCCTTGGGCTCGGGCGGCGTCGAGCGTGGCACGGTCGAGATCGCCGCCGCCATCACCGCCGCGGGCGGGCGGGCGCTGGTGGCGAGCGAGGGCGGGCGCCTGGCGCCGGCGATCGAGGCTGCCGGGGGGCTTCACGTCACCCTGCCGCTCGCCAGCAAGCAGCCGTGGCGCATCTGGCGCAACGCGGCGGCGCTCGCGACGCTGATCCGGCGCGAGCGGGTCGGCATCGTCCACGCCCGCTCGCGCGCGCCGGCATGGTCGGCCTGGCTGGCGGCGCGGCGCACCGGGGCGCACTTCGTCACCACCTACCACGCGCCGTACGCCGAGAACGCGCCGGGCAAGCGCCGCTACAACGCGGTGATGGCGAAGGGCGAGCTGGTGATCGCCATCAGCCACACCATCGCGGGCCTGGTCGCCGCCCGCCACGGCGTCGATCCGGCACGTATCCGCACCATCCCGCGCGGCGTCGACCCGGTGGCGTTCGATCCCAAGGGAGTCTCCGCCGACCGGCTGCAGCGGCTCGCCGCCGCGTGGCGGCTGGACGACGCGCAGGAGGTGATCCTGCTGCCGGCGCGGCTGACCCGGTGGAAGGGGCAGGCGGTGCTGATCGAGGCGCTGTCCCGCCTGGCGCGGCGCGACGTGGTGGCGGTGCTGGTCGGCGGCGATGGGGGCCGCCGCGGCTACGTGCGCGAGCTGACCCGGTTGGCGGAGCGGCTTGGCGTCGCCGACCGGGTGCGCCTGGTCGGCGACTGCGACGACATGCCGGCGGCGTTCATGCTCGCCGCCGTGGCGGTCAACGCCTCGCTGGAGCCGGAAGGGTTCGGGCGCGTGGTGATCGAGGCGCAGGCGATGGCGCGTCCGGTGATCGCCACCGGACATGGCGGCGCGGCGGAGACCATCGAGCACGGCGTCACCGGCTGGCTGGTGCCGCCGGCCGATCCGCTGACCCTGGCCGAGGCGCTGGACTACGCGCTGGCGCTGCCGCCCGAAGCCCGCGCGGCGTTCGGAGCACGGGCCCGGCAGGCGGTGATGGCGCGCTACACGGTGAGCGCGATGCAGGCGGCGACGGTCGCCGTCTACCGCGAGCTGACGGCGGTGGACGCCGCCGCTTGAGCCGTGTGCCCGCTTGAGCCGTGTGCTGGTGATACGGCTCGGCGCGCTCGGCGACTTCGTGCTGTCGTTCGCGCCGTTCGCGGCGATCCGGGCGCACCACGCGCAGGACACGGTGACGCTGCTGACCACGGCCGCGTTCGAGGGCTTGGCGCGGGCCAGCCCATGGTTCGACGCCGTCGCCGTCGATGCGCGGCCGCGCTGGTGGCAAGTGGCCGCCGCGTGGCGGCTGCGGCGCTTCCTGCATGGCTTCGACCTGGTCTACGACCTGCAGACCTCCCGCCGCTCGTCCAACTATTTCCGATTGGCCGGCAGCCCGCCCTGGTCCGGCGTGGCGCGCGGCTGCAGCCTGCCGCACCGCAACCCCGGCCGCGACGCCATGCACACCCTGGAACGTCAGCGCGAGCAGCTGGCCGAGGCGGGCGTGCCGCCGACGCCGGCGGACCTGTCCTGGCTGGCATCGCCCGTTCCTGCGATGCCGCAGCCGTTCGTGTTGCTGGCCCCCGGCGCGGCGCCGCATCGGCCGGAAAAGCGTTGGCCCGCCGACCGCTACGGATCGCTCGCGGCCAGGCTGCGGGCCCGTGGCATGACCCCGGTGGTGGTTGGCAGCCGCGGCGAGTCGGCGCTCGCCGCGTCGATCCGCGCCCGCTGCCCGGAAGCGGTCGACCTTACTGGGCGGACCACGCTGCTGGACCTGGCGGCGCTGGCGGCGCGGGCGGCGCTGGCGGTAGGCAACGACACCGGGCCGATGCACCTCGCGGCGGCCATGGGAACGCCTTGCCTGGTGCTGTTCTCCGGCGCCAGCGACCCGGCCTTGACCGCGCCGCGCGGCGTCGGCGGCAGTTGGCCGGGGCTGCTGCGCGTGCCGGACCTTGCCAGCCTCGCGGTGGAGAGGGTTGCGGCGGCGCTGCCGTTGCCGTCATAGAGACGCCCGCTCCACTACCGAGGATTTGAGACGATGCCCGCGATCACCCTGCCCGACGGCTCCGTGCGCCAGTTCGACGCCGCCGTCACCGGCGCGCAGGTGGCCGCCGCAATCGGGCCGGGGCTGGCCCGCGCCGCGCTGGCGATGAAGCTCGACGGCAAATTGGTCGATCTTGCAGCCAGCATCGACCATGACAGCAGCGTGGTGTTCGTGACCAGGCGCGATCCGGACGCGCTCGGCCTGATCCGCCACGACGCGGCGCACGTGTTGGCCGAGGCGGTGCAGGAACTGTTTCCCGGCACGCAGGTCACCATCGGGCCGGCGATCGAGAACGGCTTCTACTACGACTTCGCCCGCAACGCCCCGTTCACTCCCGAGGACTTCCCGGCCATCGAGGCTCAAATGCGGAAGATCATCGCCCGCGCGGCGCCGTTCGAGCGCGAGGTGCGGGACCGCGACGATGCCATCGCATTCTTCGAGGCGCGCGGCGAGCGGTTCAAGGCCGAGCTGATCCGCGACCTGCCGGCGACCGAGACCATCACGCTGTACAAGCAGGGCGACTGGATCGACCTCTGCCGCGGCCCGCACATGCGTACCACCGCCGACGTCGGCGGTGCGTTCAAGCTGCAGAAGGTGGCCGGCGCGTACTGGCGCGGCGACCACCGCAACCCGATGCTGAGCCGCATCTACGCCACCGCCTGGCGCGACGGGGGCGAGCTGGACGCCCACCTGAAGCAGCTGGAGGAGGCGGAGCGCCGCGACCACCGCCGGATCGGGCGGGACATGGGGCTGTTCCATTTGCAGGAAGAGGCGGTCGGCTCGGTGTTCTGGCACCCGAAGGGCTGGCGGCTGTACCGCGCCGTCGAGGATTACATGCGCCGCCAGCAGAACGCCGCCGGCTACCAGGAAGTACGTACCCCGCAACTGGTCGACCGCTCGCTGTGGGAGGCGTCCGGCCACTGGGAGAAATACCGCGAGCATATGTTCCTCGCCAGCGCCGAGGGCGAGGACAAGACGCTGGCGCTGAAGCCGATGAACTGCCCGTGCCACGTGCAGATATTCCGCCACGGGCTCCGCAGCTACCGCGAGCTGCCGCTGCGGATGGCGGAGTTCGGCGCCTGCTGCCGCTACGAGCCGTCGGGCGCGCTGCACGGCATCATGCGGGTGCGCGCCTTCACCCAGGACGACGCGCACATCTTCTGCGAGGAAAAGGACATCGCCGCGGAGACGGCGCGCTTCGTGGCGATGCTGGCCGGGATTTACCGCGACCTCGGCTTCGAGCATTTCCAGGTGAAGTTCGCCGACCGCCCGGAACAGCGGGCCGGCCGCGAGGAGAGCTGGGACAAGGCCGAAGCGGCATTGCGCGAAGCCTGCCGGCTGGCTGGCGTGGAGTACGCCTTGAACCCCGGCGAAGGGGCGTTCTATGGACCCAAGCTGGAATTCGTCTTGCGCGATGCAATCGGGCGCGATTGGCAATGCGGCACTTTGCAGGTGGATTACGTGCTGCCGGAGCGTCTGGGAGCCGAATACATCGGCGAGGACGGCGCGCGGCATCAGCCGGTGATGCTGCACCGGGCGATCCTGGGCAGCTTCGAGCGTTTCCTCGGCATCCTGATCGAGCAGTACGCCGGACGCTTCCCGCTCTGGCTGGCGCCGGTGCAGGCGGTGGTGGCGACGATCGTCTCGGACGCCGACGAGTACGCGCTGGAAGTCGCCGATCGGCTGCGCGCGGCGGGGCTGGCGGTGGAGGCCGACCTCGGCCGTGACCGCATCAACGCCAAAATCCGCGAGCACAGCCTGCAGCACGTGCCGGTGATCGTCGTCGTCGGGCGCAAGGAGGCGGAGGCGCGCACCGTGGCGCTGCGCCGGCTCGGCGAGGAGAAGCAGGCGGTGCTTGGCCTCGACGAGGCGGCGCTAAGCCTTGCAGCCGAGGCCCTGCCACCCGATTTACGAAAATTCAACCCGGCCGTGCCAATGTCCGTTTGATTTTGGTGCCTTGCCGAGCCGAAAAAGCGCATACTGATTCTACCAGCGTGTCAACTTCCGCCAGCCTGTCAACTTCCATAGGAGCGACCCCATAGCCCGAGGACCCATGCCTGCCGCGCCAACCCGCGACGGGCCCCGCGTTAACGAAGACATCCGCGTGCCCCAAGTCCGCCTGATCGACCAGGACGGCGAGATGCTCGGCGTGATGAGTGCCCGCGACGCGGTGCAGCGCGCCTTTTCGGTCGGCCTCGACTTGCTGGAGATCAGCCCGAACGCCGATCCGCCGGTCTGCAAGATCCTCGACTTCGGCAAGTTCAAGTACGAGCAGCAGAAGAAGAAGAACGAAGCCAAGAAGAAGCAGAAAGTCGTCGAGATCAAGGAAGTCAAGGTTCGTCCAAACATTGACGAGAACGATTACCAGGTCAAGATGCGCGCCATGAAGTCGTTCATCGACGAGGGCGACAAGGTCAAGGTCACGCTGCGCTTCCGCGGCCGCGAGATGGCGCACCAGGACATCGGCATCAAGGTGCTGGAGCGAATCCGCAACGAGCTGGACGTGCTGACCAAGGTCGAGCAGATGCCGCGCATGGAGAACCGCCAGATGATCATGGTGCTCTCGCCGCGTTAGGCCCTGCGTTGATTAGGCCCCGCGTCAAGCTGGGCGGCGTTGCGCTTTTCCGCGCAGCGCCACGTTGACTTGCGCCTGCCTCCCGGCGCATATCGCCGCTTCCGCCGGTCCGCGAGTGTCGCGCACCGGCGTTTCCGTCGTTGAGGGTTGAGCAACCGCTTTGTTCGAGTCGCTGTCTGGCAAGCTTTCGGGGGTTTTCGATCGGCTGCGCCGTCGCGGCTCGCTGAGCGAGGAGGACGTGGCCGAGGCGCTGCGCGAGGTGCGTCTGGCGCTGCTCGACGCCGACGTGGCGCTGCCGGTGGTCAAGGATTTCATCGCCAAGGTCCGCGACCGCGCGGTCGGGGTCGAGGTGCTGGACAGCGTCTCGCCCGGCCAGCAGGTCGTGAAGATCGTCAACGACGTGATGGTCGAGGCGCTCGGCGGCAAGGGCGCGGTCCCGCTCAACCTCGCGGCGGCGGCCCCCGTGGTGTTCCTGATGGTCGGCCTGCAAGGCTCGGGCAAGACCACGACATCGGGCAAGCTCGGCCTGCGGCTGGCGCAGCGGCAGCGCAAGAAGGTGCTGCTCGCGAGCCTGGACGTGCAGCGCCCGGCGGCGCAGTTGCAGTTGCAGCAGCTGGCGCAGCAGGCCGGGGTCGCGAGCCTGCCCATCGTCGCCGGCCAGACGCCGCTGGAGATCGCGCGCCGGGCGCTCGACACGGCGCGGCGCGAGGTGTTCGACGTGGTTATCCTCGACACCGCCGGCCGGCTGTCGATCGACGCCGCGCTGATGGACGAGGTGCGGCAGGTCCGCGCCGCCACCGATCCGGCCGAGACGCTGCTCGTGGTCGACGCCATGACCGGCCAGGACGCGGTCAACACCGCGCGCGCCTTCAACGAGGCGGTCGGCGTCACCGGCATCGTCATGACCCGCATGGACGGCGACGCCCGCGGCGGCGCGGCGCTGTCGATGCGGACGATCACCGGGGCCGCGATCAAGCTGGTCGGCGTCGGCGAGAAGCTCGACGCGCTGGAGGAGTTCTACCCCGAACGTGTCGCCGGGCGCATCCTCGGCCTCGGCGACGTGGTGGGGCTGGTCGAGCGCGCGTCGGAGACCATCGATCAGGCGGAGGCCGAGAAGCTCGCCCGCAAGATGGCCCGGGGCCAGTTCGACCTCGACGATTACGCGTCGCAACTGCGGCAGATCGGCAAGATGGGCAGCATCTCCTCGATCCTCGGCATGTTGCCCGGCACCGGCAAGTTGCAGGCGCAGCTCGAAGGGGCAGGGGCGGCCGGTCTCGATCAGGCGGTGTTCAAGCGCCACGCGGCGATCATCGGCTCGATGACCAAGAAGGAGCGCCGCACGCCGGAAATCCTGAAGGCCAGCCGCAAGAAGCGCGTGGCGGCCGGGTCGGGGACCAGCGTGCAGGAGGTGAACCGCCTGCTGAAGCAGTTCGACGACATGTCCACGATGATGAAGCGGATGAGCAAGCTGGGCCAGAAGGGGCTGATGCGCGGCGGCATGGCCGCGCTGATGCCCGGCAACCGCCGCCCCTACTGAAAATCGCATGACAACTGGAGAGTTCATCCTATGGGTCTGAAGATTCGCCTCGCCCGCGCCGGCGCCAAGAAGCGCCCGTACTACCACATCGTCGTCGCCGACAGCCGCAGCCCGCGCGACGGCCGTTTCCTGGAGAAGGTCGGCAGCTACAACCCGATGCTGCCCGCCGACCATGCCGACCGGGTACGTTTGCAGAACGAGCGCATCACCCATTGGTTGAGCGAAGGGGCGCTCGCCACCGACCGCGTGGCGCGCTTCCTGGGCCGCGCCGGGTTGGCGCCGATGCCGGCGTTCCGTGAGCAGCCGGTGCAGGCCGTGCCGAAGAAGAAGGCGCAGGAGAGGGCCAAGGCGCAGGCCGACGCGGCCGCGGCAGCCTGATCCGTTCGCGATGGAGCCACGGCGCATCCTGTTGGGCGTGATCGGCAAGCCGCACGGCGTGCGCGGCCTGTTGCATGTGCACGCCTACACCGAGGACCCGGCCGGGCTTACCGCCTACGGCCCAGTCTGCGATGAGGCCGGCCGCTGGTTCAGCCTGCGCTGGCGCAGCGAAGGCGTGGCCGAGGTGGCGCAGATCGTCGATGGCAAGCGGGTGCCGGTGGCCAGCCGCGACGCTGCGGCGGCGCTGGTCAACGTGCGGCTGCACATCCCGCGCGACCGGCTGCCCAAGGCCGACGACGAGGAGTTCTACCTCGCCGACCTGGTTGGCCTTGCGGCGTTCGGGCCGGACGGCACGGCGCTGGGCGAGGTCGGCGCGGTGCATGACTACGGCGGCGGAGCGAGCCTGGAGATCGGGCCGCTGCTGGTGCCGTTCACCCGCGCCGCGGTGCCGGAGATCGACCTCGCGGCCGGGCGGATGACCGTGGTGCCGCCGACCGAGACGGTGGCGGCGCCGTGACCGATGCGTGGCGCGCCAGCGTGCTGACGCTGTTCCCGGCGATGTTTCCGGGTCCGCTCGGGCAGTCGCTCGCCGGCCGGGCGTTGGAGCGGGGCATGTGGACGCTCGACGCGCACGACATCCGCGAGCACGCGATGGATCGCCACCGCACCGTCGACGACACGCCGTTCGGCGGCGGCGCCGGCATGGTCATGCGCCCGGACGTGCTCGACGCCGCCCTGGCCGCGCAGGACGACGGCCGCCCGGCAATCTACCTGACGCCGCGTGGCGCGCCGCTGACCCAGGACCGGGTGCGCTCGCTTGCCGCCGGACGCGGCATGGTGGTGCTGTGCGGACGCTACGAGGGCATCGACCAGCGGGTGATCGAGGCCCGCGGCCTGATCGAGGTCAGCGTCGGCGATTACGTGTTGTCGGGCGGCGAGCCGGCGGCGCTGGTGCTGCTCGACGCCTGCGTGCGGCTGTTGCCGGGCGTCATGGGCGCTGCCGAGAGCGCCACTGAGGAGAGTTTCGCCGCTGGGCTGCTTGAGTATCCGCACTACACCCGTCCGGCCGAGTGGCAAGGCCGTCGCGTGCCCGAAGTTTTACTTTCCGGCCATCACGCCGAGATAGCCGCTTGGCGCGCCGCCCGCTCCGTCGAGTTCACTCGCCAACATCGCCCGGATCTTTTTTTGTCTGCCGGCTATACGTCTCCAGTACAGCCGTAGCATCGAATGAAGAATCCGGCTCGCCCTAACGCCTCCGAGAAGGACCCGCCATGAACATCATCCAGACCTACGAGGCGGAGCAGATCGCCCGCCTCACCGCCGCGCGCGCCGTGCCCGAGTTCCGCGCCGGCGACACGCTGCGGGTCGCCGTGAAGGTGGTCGAGGGCGAGCGCACCCGGTTGCAGAACTTCGAGGGCGTGTGCATCGCCCGCTCGAACCGCGGGCTGAACAGCAACTTCACGGTCCGCAAGATCAGCTACGGCGAGGGCGTCGAGCGGGTGTTCGCGCTGTATGCGCCGACCATCGCCGAGATCGCCGTGGTGCGGCGCGGCGACGTGCGCCGGGCCAAGCTGTATTACCTGCGCGGCCGCAGCGGCAAGTCGGCGCGCATCGCCGAGCGCCCGCGCGACCTGCCCGCCGCGGTCGTGGCCGTGGCCGTGGCCGCCGCCGAGCCCGTCGCTCCCGAAGCGGCCGGCGCGGAGTAAGCCGATGCCAGCACCCAGGACGCTGTTCGACAAGGTGTGGGACGCGCATGTCGTCGAGCGCTACGACGACGGCACCTGCGTGCTCTACATCGACCGCCATCTGGTCCACGAGGTCACCAGCCCGCAGGCCTTCGAGGGTTTGCGGCTGGCCGGCCGCAGCGTGCGCCAGCCGCACGCGACGATCGCCGTCGCCGACCACAACGTACCAACCAGCGACCGCCGCCAAGGCATCGCCGAGCCGGAGAGCCGGCTGCAGGTCGACACCCTGGAGCGCAACGTCGCCGAGTTCGGGGTGCCGTACTTCCCGGTGCTCGACGCGCGCCAGGGCATCGTCCACATCGTCGGCCCGGAGCAGGGCATCAGCCTGCCGGGCGCCACCATCGTCTGCGGCGACAGCCACACTTCGACCCATGGCGCGTTGGGCGCGCTGGCGTTCGGCATCGGCACCAGCGAGGTCGAGCATGTGCTCGCCACGCAGACGTTGCTGCAGAAGCCGGCGCTGAACATGCTGGTGCGGGTCGACGGCAAGCTTGGCCTCGGCTGCACCGCAAAGGACATCGTGCTGGCGATCATCGGGCGCATCGGCACCGCCGGCGGCAACGGCCACGTCATCGAGTACGCCGGCGAAGCGATCCGGGCGCTCGACATGGCCGGGCGCATGACGGTGTGCAACATGACCATCGAGGCCGGCGCGCGGGCCGGCATGGTGGCGCCGGACCAGGTCACGTTCGACTACGTGCGCGGCCGGCCGCTGGCGCCGAAAGGCGAGGCGCTGGAGCGCGCCATCGAGTACTGGCGCACGCTGGCCAGCGACGGCGACGCCCATTACGACCGCGTGGTGGAAATCGACGCGGCCAGCATCGTGCCGATGGTGAGCTGGGGCACCAACCCGGAAGCGGTGCTGCCGATCACCGGCGTCGTTCCCGACCCGGCCGACCGGGCCGATCCAGCAGCCCGCGCGCAAGTGCAGCGGATGCTCGACTACATGGGCCTGCTGCCCGGCCAGCGGCTCGACGCGCTGGCGGTCGACGTGGTGTTCATCGGCAGCTGCACCAACGGCCGCATCGAGGACATGCGCGCCGCGGCCAGCGTCGCCCAAGGTCGCAAGGTGGCCTCGGGGGTGCGCGCCATGGTGGTGCCGGGGTCCGGCCTGGTGAAGCAGCAGGCCGAGGCCGAGGGACTGGACCGGGTGTTCCGCGACGCCGGCTTCGAATGGCGGGAGGCCGGCTGTTCGATGTGCCTGGCCATGAACCCGGACAAGCTGACCCCTGGCCAACGCTGCGCCAGCACCTCGAACCGCAACTTCGAGGGGCGCCAGGGGCCGGGTGGGCGCACCCACCTGCTGTCGCCGGCGATGGCGGCGGCGGCGGCGGTCACCGGGCGCCTGTCCGATGTCCGCGCGCTGGCGGAAGTGGGCTGATGCAGGCGTTCACCACGCTGACCGCCATCGCCGCGCCGTTGCCGATGGCCAACGTCGACACCGACAAGATCATCCCGGCGCGCTTCCTCAAGACCATCAAGCGCACCGGCCTCGGCATCCATTTGTTCGACACGCTGCGCTTCGACGCCGAACAGCGCGAGCGGCCCGAGTTCGTGCTCAACCGCGAGCCGTACCGGCACGCCGAAATCCTGGTGGCGCACGAGAACTTCGGCTGCGGCTCGTCGCGCGAGCACGCGGCCTGGGCGCTGCTCGATTTCGGCATACGCTGCGTGATCGCGCCGGACTTCGCCGACATCTTCTACAACAACAGCTTCAAGAACGGCATCTTGCCGATCCGCCTGCCGCGCGCGGTGTGCGACGCGCTGATGGAAGACGCGGCGCTTGGCGGCAACGCCCGCATCACCGTCGACCTGCAGCGCCAAGTCGTGGCGCGGCCGAACGGCGAGGAGATCGCCTTCAGCACCGACCCGTACCGCCGCGAGCTGCTGCTGGCCGGTCTCGACGACATCGGCCAGACGCTGCAGCACGCCGCCTCGATTGACGCCTTCGAGGCCCGGGTCGCGCGCGAGCACGACTGGATGCCCGCCCTCTCGGCCTGACCCTGCTTGGCCTGAACGGAGCCGCCGCCATGGCCGCCAACAAGAAGCTGCTGCTGCTGCCGGGTGACGGCATCGGGCCGGAGGTGATGCGCGAGACGCGCCGGATCATCGACTGGATGGATCGCCGCCGCATCGTGAGCTTCGACCTCGAAGAGGATTTGGTGGGCGGTGCTGCGCTCGACCGCCACGGCGTGCCGATCACCGAGCGCACGCTGGCCGCCGCCGCCGCCGCCGACGCGGTGCTGTTCGGCGCGGTCGGCGGTCCGCAGTACGACGCGCTCGGCTTCGACAAGCGTCCGGAGATCGCCATCCTGAGTTTGCGCCGCGAGCTTGGGCTGTTCGCCAACCTGCGCCCGGCGGTGGTGCTCGACCCGCTGGTCGACGCCAGCACGCTGAAGCCGGAGGTGGTGCGCGGGCTCGACCTGATGATCGTGCGCGAGAGCACCAGCGGCATCTATTTCGGCGAGCCGCGCGGCATCGAGACGCTGCCCGACGGCAGCAAGCGCGGCGTCAACACCGAGGTCTACACCACGCCGGAGATCGAGCGCGTGGCCCGCGTCGCGTTCGACCTCGCCCGCAAGCGGCAGGGCCGCCTGTGCAGCGTCGAGAAGGCCAACGTGATGGAGAGCGGCCTGCTGTGGCGGCAGACCGTCACGGCCCTGGGGGCTGCCGAATATCCCGACGTGGCGCTGTCGCACATGTACGCCGACAACTGCGCCATGCAGCTGGTACGCAACCCGCGCCAGTTCGACGTGGTCGTCACCGGCAACCTGTTCGGCGATCTGTTGTCCGACCTCGCCTCCATGCTTACCGGCAGCCTGGGCATGCTGCCCTCCGCCACGATGGGCGCTCCGGATGCGTCCGGTCGGCGGCTTGCGCTGTACGAGCCGATCCACGGCAGCGCGCCCGACATCGCCGGCAAGGGCCTGGCCAACCCGCTGGCGCAGATGCTGAGCTTCGCCATGCTGCTGCGGTTCTCGTTCGACATGCACGACGACGCCGCGCTGATCGAGCGTGCCTGCACCGCGGTGCTGGCCGGGGGCCTGCGGACGCCGGACGTGATGGCGCCTGGCTGCGCCAAGGTCGGCACCCAGACCATGGGCGACGCGGTGCTGCGCGAACTGGACAAGCTCGCCGCATAGGGGCGGCCCTTGCCCTGCCGCGCCGGTTCCGGTACATCCCGCGACGCCGCACCCGTAGCTCAATTGGATAGAGCACCAGACTACGAATCTGGGGGTTGGAGGTTCGAGTCCTTCCGGGTGCGCCAACCGACATCGCATGACGCTGGCCACGCCGCTCCCGGCCGGTTCAGCCGCCGCGTTCGGGCTATTGTGAAGAAAAGTCGATCGACCCTGCATCCGTGGCACTGCCTTCCTGCGTAGACGTACGGGCCGGTCAAAACAGGCCGCCTGCACAACAGGACGCAAGGCAGCATGAACGATTTTTCGTTAAGCACTCTTGAGGAAACCGGACTGGTCACGACCGAGCTGGTGGCCAAGGCTCGGGAAACCCGGATCGGCGGCGGATCGCGCCGCGAGTTCTTCGCCACCACCGCCAAGCTGGCCGGGGCCACCGCGTTGGGAGCCGCCGGCATCGGCTTGATCCAGCCGATCGCCGCCGCCGCCGCGACGACCGCGGCAGCGCCGAACACCGACACCTACCAGGACATCCTGAACATCGCCGCCACCGCCGAGGCGCTCGCCACCACCTTCTACTATGTTTCGCTGAACCATCAGAAGGAGCTGCCGAACGTCAACAGCGACGCCAACCGCAACTACTTCCAGGCGGCGACGGTGCAGGAATACACGCACCTGCAAATCCTGCAGAGCCTCGGCGGCAAGCCGCTGGCGACGAAGTTCTTCTTCCCGACCAAGATGTTCACCGACGAGACGACGTTCTTCGCAACCGCGAGCCTGCTCGAGGACTACTTCATCTCGGCCTACATCGCCGCCGCGATGGAGTTCTCCGGCGCGGTGTCGAGCGGCATTACTCAGCCGTTCCCGGTTGGCATCGGCCTCGCGGTGCAGATCGCCGGCATCGAGTGCGAGCACCGGGCGCTGCTGCGCGTCGCCAGCAGCTCCAACCCGCCGAACAACCGCATCATCGAGTCGGCGCTGGTGAGCAGCGTGTCCGGCGCGGTCCCGCCGCTGACGCCGTTCCTGAGCGGCGGCGACGGCTACACCGTGGAGCACCACCTGCCGTCGGCGGGCAAGATCGACCAGCGGTCGAGCCCATACGGCTTTTCCAGCTTCCCGGCCTACACCATCGTCTGACCCGTAGCTGCCAAGCGGCTCTGTTCTCTGGTCGCGCTGCGCCGGTCGCAATGGCAAAGTGCGGCCAGAGGACACGGAGGTTTGCCATAGACCCGCTCTCGACCCGCACGCTCGGACGTACCGGCGTCGCGCTGACCCGTATGGGGTTCGGCGCGGCGCCGCTTGGCGACCTGTTCACCACCCTGTCCGACACCGAGGCGCAGGCCGCCATCGACGCTGCCTGGGACGGCGGCATGCGATACTTCGACACCGCGCCATGGTACGGCCGTGGCCAGAGCGAGCACCGCACCGGGCGCGGGCTGTACCGGCGCCCCCGCCCGGAGTTCGTGCTCTCGACCAAGGTTGGCCGGGTGCTGCGCGCCGCCCGTGACGAAGCCGCGTTCGACCGCGGCATGTGGGCCGGCAGCCTGCCGTTCCCGCATAGCTTCGACTACAGCTACGACGGCGTTATGAGGGCTTTCGAGGACAGCCAGCAGCGGCTCGGCATGCCGCGCATCGACCTGTTGCTGATCCACGACCTCGACCTGCAGCACCACGCGACGCCGGCGCGGGTCACGGCGTTGCTGACGGAGCTTGCCACCGGCGGCTGGCGCGCGCTGAACGAACTCAAGGAGGCCGGCATGATCCGCGGCATCGGCGCCGGGATCAACGAGCGCGGCATGATGCGGCGCTTCCTCGACCTCGTGGACCTAGACTTCTTCCTGGTGGCGATGCCGTACACGCTGCTCGACCAGGCGGTGCTCGACGACGAGTTTCCGGCCTGCGTCGCGCGCGGGGTCGGGTTGGTGATCGGCGCGGTGTTCGCCTCGGGCATCCTCGCCACCGGCGCCGTGCCGGGCGCCAGGTATGCGTATGCCAAGGCGACGCCCGAGATGCTGGCGCGGGTGGCGCGGATGCAGGCGGCGTGCGCGCGCCACGGGGTTTCGCTGGCGGCGGCGGCGCTGCAGTTCCCGTTCGGCCACCCCGCCGTGGCGTCGGTCATCCCCGGAGCGCTCAGCGCCGAGCAGGTGACGCGCAACCTCGCCGCGTTCCGCGAGACGATTCCCGACCAGCTATGGGCGGAGCTGAAGCAGGCGGGGTTGCTGCGCGACGACGCGCCGACGCCCGATCAAACACTTCTCGCGTAGGTTGCGCTTGATCAAACATAACATTTTGTGTGGGACACGAAATCCAGCTACGCCGTCAGGAAGACGAATGGTTCGAAGGCTACGGTGGAATGGCGAGCGCCCGGCTTGATGGATCGAATGCCGGCCGGGCAGTGCCCAGCCCAATTGGCGTGGCTCGTGCCTTGGATGCGCCAAGCCGGCCCACCGTCCATGTTCTGACCGAGCCGTCAGAGGTTTGGGCGTTGCGTCCCGCCTGGGACGCTTTGTGGCGGCGCGCGGACGGCAACCACGCGCAGGCTTCCGCCACCTGCCTGTCGGCTTGGCGGCACATCGCCGCGCGGCGGGGCGGGCGGCTGCACGTGCTAGCTTGTTTCGAGGACGGCGCCCTGGTGGCGATCTGGCCGCTGGTGCGTCGACGCCAGGCGGCGTGGCATGTGCTCACCCAGCTTGGCCCGCTGGCGGCCGAGTTCTCCGACATGCTGGTGGAAGACTATCCAGGCCGCGACGCTCGGGTCGCGGCGATCTGGCGTTGCGTGCGGACGCGAAGCCGGGCCGACCTGATCATGCTGCCGTTCGTGAAATCGGCCACGCCGCTGGGCGTCCTGTTGGCGGCGAGCGACCTCGCTCGCACCACCGAGCCGGATGTCGCGCCCTATGTGGCTTGGCGGAAACGGGATGGCTGGGAGCAGTATTACGGCACACTCGGCGCGTCCGGCCGCAAGGTGCAGAACAAGAAGCGGCGGCAGCTGCAGGGTTTGGGCGAACTGCGCTTCGAGGTGGTGCGCGACCCGCAGCGTTTGCCCGCACTGGTCCAGTGGTTGATGCAAGAGAAACGAGTTTGGGCCGGGCGTGCCGGCAAGCATGGGCCTTGGCTGTCATCCAGCCCCTACGAGCAGTTCCTGGTCCATCTCACGACCGAACGGAATGTCGGCGCGGGTTTCATGTTCCTGCTGACGCTCGACGGGGAGCCGGTCGCGGGACAATTCGCGATGGAAGGCGAGCGCCACATCGACTGGATCATTGCGGGTTTCAGCGCCGCGATGGCCGGATACTCGCCAGGCATGGTGCTCAACGAATACTGCCTGCGCTACGCCCGGGACCACGCGCTGCGCGTCGAGATGGGCGCCGGCCGCGAGCACAACAAGCTGTTCTGGAGCCGGGCCACCACGCACGAGACGGTTAACTACCGCGTCGCGCTGACCCGGTTCGGCATCCTCGGACTGCGGCTGTCGAACGCCAAGGTTGCGGCGGTCGGCTGGGTTAAGAGCCGTTTGCGACGCCTACGCGGGCAGTCGAACTCCAAGGCTTCCCATCGAGCGTGAGGTGCGAACATCTATACGGCCATCGTCAGGGCCGCCGGCGCTCCGGCGCCCTCGATCCGTTCCACGTCGTCCTCGCCGAGGTAGCTGCCCGACTGCACCTCGATCAACGTGAGCGCGATGCGCCCGGGGTTCTCCAGCCGGTGCTTGCAGCCGAGCGGCAGGTAGATGCTCTCGTTCTCGCGCACCAGCACGCGCTCGTCGTCGCGCACCACCAGCGCCGTGCCATGCACCACGACCCAGTGCTCGGCCCGGTTGAAGTGCATCTGCATGGTCAGGTGCTCGCCGGGCAGCACCACGATGCGCTTGACCTGGAAGCGGTCGCCACGGATCAGGCTCTCGTGGAAGCCCCATGGCCGGTATTCCCGGTTGTGCGCCACCGCCTCGTGCCGCCGCGCCGCGCGCAACCGGGTGACCACCTGCTTCACGTCCTGCGCCCGGTTGCGGTGCATGGCCAGCACGGCGTCCTCGGTCACCACGACCACGACGTCCTGCAGCCCGACCACCGCGGTGACGATGCCGTCGCTGCGGGCGTAGCAGTTGCTCGACCCTTCCAGCAGCACGTCGCCGACCGCGACGTTGCCGGTCGCGTCCTTGTCGCCCATCTCCCACAGCGCGTCCCAGCTGCCGACATCGGACCAGCCGAGTTCGGCCGGCACCACGGCGGCGCGTTCGGTGCGCTCGGCCACGGCGTAGTCGATGCTGATGTTGGGGGCGGCGGCGAACGGGCCGGGCGCCAGGCGGATGAAGTCGAGATCCGCAGTGCGCTGGCTGACCGCGAGCCGCACCGCGTCCAGCACCTCGGGGGCGTAGCGCGCCATCTCCTCGATCAGCGTGGCGGCGGTGAACACGAACATGCCGGAGTTCCACAGATGCGTGCCGGACGCCACCATGGCGGCAGCGGCGGCACGGTCCGGCTTCTCCACGAAGCGCACCAGCCCATGCACCCCGGGCAGGCCGTCGAGCCGGTCGCCGACCTCGATGTAGCCGTAGCCGGTCTCCGGCGAGGTCGGGTGCATCCCGAACGTCACCACGCGCCCGGCACGCGCCGCGACCACCGCCTGCGCCAGCAGCCGGTGCAGGGCGGCCACGTCGGTGATGGCGCTGTCGGCGGCCATCATCCACAGCACCGCGTCGGGGTCGTGCTCGGCCACCAGCAGCGCCGCGGCGGCGATGGCCGGGGCGGAGTTGCGGCCGACCGGCTCCAGCAGGATGCGGGCGAGCGGCGCTCCGGCCAGCCGCATCTGCTCGGCGACCAGGAAGCGGTGCTCGTGGTTGCACACCACCACCGGCTCGGCGAAGCCGGGGCCGATGCCGCGGCGCACCGTCTCGTCGATCATCGAGCGCTCGGTGACCAGCGGCCAGAACTGCTTGGGGAAACTTTCGCGCGACACCGGCCACAGGCGAGTGCCCGAACCTCCTGAAAGGATCACCGGGACGACCAAGGATGCGATGCGCGCTTCGTCCGAACCGTTGTCCGGGGCAGGCGAGGCGGCCACCTGCGGCACCATGATATTCATAGCGTTGCTCCTGCAAGCGAGCGGCAGCTATAGGCAGGGTGCCAGGCGCATGTCCAACAAGAAAGTGATGTGAGATAAAACCGCCTATTTCCTTCGGGCGGCGTTCAGCCAAGGAGTTCCGGCGTCACGGGAATGGCGGTTTGGCCTAACACCCAGCCTTCCCAGCGGCGTAGCCAGGAAACGTGTCGCGCCGACGCAGGCACGCCGTCGGGACGATGGCCGGCCAGCACGTTCAGCACGCAAAGCAGGCCGAGCAGGCTGTCGAAGCGGTCCTCGCCGGCCGCGTCGGTGCCGTGGCCGTGGGTTATGGCTGCGGCCAGTGCCCTGTCCGCGACGGCGTGCAGCCGCCGCATGGCAGCCTCAAGCATCGGCGCCGTCGCCGCGCGGTCGGCCTGCCGCCGCTTGCTGCCGGAAAGCCGTACGCCCAGGTGACGGGCGGCTTCGGCCGGGTAGGTTTCGGCCAGCGCCACCGTGCCGTCGCCGACCAGCGCCCCCAAGTCGCCGTCGAACGGCCAGAGGCGCGGCGGCGTGCGGCCGAGCAAGGCCGGGATGACCAGGTCACGCCAGGCGGACAGCGCCGCCTTGCCGGTCTGGTTGGCGCCGAGCGTCCAGAACAGCGGCGCGCCGGCCGGCCGCTCGGCGGTAGCGCGGTCGCACAGCCGCGACAGGCCGGCGGCGGCGTCGAGGCCGAGCGCCCGGGCGAGGCTGGCGCGGGTCATGCCCGCCAGCCCCCGCACAGGGTAGAACGGCCGCTGCGGCGACGCCTGTTCGAGCCGCTCGCAGACCGCGAAGAACTCCGGCCGCTCCGGCAGCCGACGCAGGAACGCCGGGAAGTCCGGCTCGCGCACGTGGCGCGCGACGAAGCCGCGCGGCAAGCCGAGCGGCAGGTCCACGCCCAGCACCACCGGCCCGCCTTCCGCCGCCTGGCCGAGCCGCTCGAACAGCGTCGCCAGCGTCCCCACCGGCTGCGCCGCACTCAGCCGCCAACCGCCCGGCGCGCCATGGGCCAGCGTCATCCAACGCTTGCGCGGGTCGACGCTCCAATCGGCGTGTGCCGCCAACATCGTGGCGGGACGCTACAGCGGTTTGTGCGCTCGATCCAATAGGCGCTTGAACAAGCCAGGTCTCTTGGCCGCGACCGGTGCCGCGGCTTGAGTGCGGGCGGCAAGTTCCGCCGCTTCGGAACGGCGCTTCTGCTCCAGCCACCGGTCCAGGCTGACGCCGGCCTTGGCGGCGCGTTTCGCCTCGTAGGCGCGCTGGCCTTCGCTCATAACCGGTGGCGGCGGCTTGCCCATCGTGCGGTCCTCGTTCCTCGCCGCTTATGTGGCCAAGCCGATGCGTGCCACAAGCGGCGCGACAGGTGGTGTGGACGGGAACGATGGAGCCGAGGGTCAAGGCCGGGCTTTGGGTGCAGGCGGTGCTGCGGCTCGGCCAGGAGTCGGGCCGTTACGGGGTGGTCGCGCGCCGCGGCGACGCCGATGCCGGCGGCGTGCTGGTGCTGCTGCGCGACCGCGGCGGCGGCGTCTCGGTGCTAAGCCAGATGCGCGCCGCGGATGGCGCCGCGGCCTGGCTGCGCGCCACCGGCCCCGCCGCAGTCGACGCCGCAGCCGCCGAGGCCTATGTCGCACGACAGTTGCGCGCCGACCCCGACCTGTGGGTGGTGGAGTTCGAGAGCCCCGACTTGCTGCCGCCGTTCGAAGCCCACATCATCGACTGACGCAACATCTTCGAGCGCAACGACTGGAGGGGATGCCATGGTGACGCCGTTTGGGCAGAGCGGGTTCAAGCCGACCGACCACGGCATGGTCGAGATGCCGCAGCCCGACCCCGATCTGCCGTTCCCGGCGCTGTTCGCGCGCCACTACCAGCCGCGGCTGGAAAAGCGCGCGGCCGGGTTCGAGACGCTGTTCGCGGCCCTGGCCCTGATGCCGGACCCGGTGCTGATCCTGGAGACCGGCACGTTGCGGCTGGCCGCCAACTGGGAGGGCGACGGCCAGAGCAGCTACATGTTCGACGTGTTCATCCAGGCTGCGCAGGCGCGCCAGCGCGGCGGCGGGTTCTTCTCGATCGACCTGAACCTCGACAGCGTCGCGGCGGCGCGTCGCGTCTGCAGCGGCGCCACCAACCTGATCTGCAACGACAGCGTGAACGCGCTGCACTCGCTCGCCCGGCTTCTGGACCGCCGCAAGGCCTCGCTGCTGTACCTCGACTCGTTCGACCTCGACGTGGCCGACCCGCTGCCCAGCGCCACCCATCACCTGATGGAGTTGGCCGCGGCGTCGCCGCTGCTGGCCACCGGCAGCCTGGTTGCGATCGACGACTACTGCATCGACGGCACATCCGGCGGCAAAGGATTGCTGGTCGATCTTTACATGAATTCGATCAACGCCGTGGTGATCCACTCCGGCTACCAAAAGATTTGGCGGCTGCCGTGATCGCAACGGCGCCCAGATGCCGCATCCGTCACGGTGTCGTGAGCGACACAGGGTGCGTTGCTCATAAGACACAGTGTGCGTGCGAATGTCGCCACGGTGCGCGCCGCATGTATTCGACACTGGTTTCGACTGCACGCCGCGGATAACTTCTTGTTCGACAGGTTCCCGGCGGCAAACGCCGCTTCGAATCCGGCGGCGCCTCGGGTGCCGCCACCAGAAAACGAGGAGAGAGTATTATGAAGCTCCGCAGCGCGCTGCTCACCGCAACCCTGATCGGGACCCCCGCCATTGCCATGGCGCAACCGGTCGACGGCCTGTACGTCGGCGCCGGGGCCGGCTTCAACTACCTGCAGCAGCTCAAGCTGCGCAGCGTCACGCCGCAGGTGCCGGGCTTCCCGGTCGCTGGCGGCAAGCTCAAAGGCAATGGCGGCTTCATCGGCTCGGGCAGCGTGGGCTATGGCTTCGGCAATGGCCTGCGCCTGGAAGTTCAGGGCGATTACCGCCAGGATCATCAGAGGCTACGCAACTCGGCGTTCCAGGGCGGCACCAGCGACACCCAGAGCTATGGCGGCTACCTGAACGCCCTGTATGATTTCAGCTTCAGCGACATGGGGCTTTCGATGCTCGGCGTCGACGGGGTGAACCCATACATCGGCGCCGGCATCGGCTACCGGGAGATCGAGCTGCACGGCTTCAGGGCCTACCTGCCGTTCACCAACGCCGGCTACACCGTGAACAACAAGTTCAGGGGCGCCCCCTCGGCCCAGGGCATCGCCGGCCTCTCGTTCCCGTTCTCCAGCGTTCCCGGCCTGTCGCTCACCACGGAGTACCGCTTCACCGGCACGTTCAACAGCATCAAGCTCAACGGCTCCGAGAACCTGACCGTTCCGTCCGGCGGCGCTCAGGTGAAGATCGGCCAGCAGTTCAACCACTCGTTCCTGGTCGGCCTGCGCTACGCCTTTAACACGCCGACGCCGCCGCCCCCGCCGGCTCCTGTCGTCGCCGCCCCGGCGGCGCCGGCCGCTCGCACCTACCTGGTGTTCTTCGACTGGGACCGCGCCGACCTGACCAGCCGCGCCCGCCAGATCATCAGCGAGGCGGCGTCCAACTCGACCGCGCTGAAGACCACCCGCCTCGAGGTCAACGGCTACACCGACCTTTCCGGCACCGCCGCCTACAACCAGAGGCTCAGCGTCCGTCGCGCCACGGCGGTCGAGGCCGAACTGGTTCGCGATGGCGTGCCGAAGTCGGAAATCACCATCCAGGGCTTCGGCGAGACGCATCCGCTGGTGCCGACCGCCATGGGCGTCCGCGAGCCGCAGAACCGCCGCGTGGAAATCATCCTGAAGTAGCGTAGCTGGACGCAATCCATTCCGGTTCGCCCCGGGATGGACGATGACGCCAGGCGAAACACTTTCGGCCCGGCCGCGTCAGCGGACCGGGCCGATTGCGTTTGCTTCCCAGCGTTTGCGCGCCAATGATCCCGAACGCGGCCGAGCCGGCCGTCGCAAGGACGCATCGCATCGGGGCTTGCATCCTGGGATGGTCTGCTATGCTGTCATGGTTCATCGCCCCATGATCGCGAGGGCCCACGCATATGCTGCTCACCCCGCCTCAAGTCAGGCCGCCGGCGTTTCTCGACTACACGCCCGGGAAGTTCTTCTGCGAGCTTACGGCTCGACGGGCTGGCGACGGCGGCGCCGCGGAGATCTTGCGTGGCCGCATCGACGCCGTCGGGCTAGACGCCCTGCGCCTGCGCGCGGCGGCGGCGGAGAACGACCTCATCAACCTCGGCATCACCTTCACGGTGTACTCCGAGGCCACCGCCATCGACCGCATCCTGCCGTTCGACTGCATCCCGCGCGTGCTGACCGCCCATGAGTGGGCCGGGATCGAGGCTGGGGTGAAGCAGCGCGTGACGGCGCTGAACGCCTTCCTGCACGACATCTACCACGCCCGCCACATCATCGCCGATGGCGTGATCCCCGCCGACCTGGTGCTCGGCAACGCCAATTACCGTCCGGAGATGGAAGGTTTTCCGGTGCGCTTCGGCACCTACGTCCACATCTGCGGCACCGACATCGTGCGCGACCAGAACGGCGCGTTCTTCGTGTTGGAGGACAACGCCCGCACCCCCTCCGGCGTGTCCTACGTGGTCGAGAACCGTCACCTGATGTCGCGCGCCTTTCCCGACCTGATGGCCGGGATGCGGCTGCGCCCGGTCGACGATTACGGCCGCCGGCTGCTCTCGGCGATGGTCGAGATCGCGCCCGAAGGCGTCGACGACCCGCAGGTCGTGCTGCTCAGCCCCGGCATCTACAACTCCGCCTATTTCGAGCACGTGTTCCTGGCGCGCGAGATGGGCGTGCCGCTGGTCGAGGGCGCCGACCTGTTCGTCGACGACGACCGGGTGTGGATGCGGGTCACCAGCGGCCGCCGGCCGGTTCACACCATCTATCGCCGCATCGGCGACGATTTCCTCGACCCCACGGTGTTCCGCCCCGACAGCCTGCTCGGCGTGCCCGGCCTGATCCAGGCGTGGCGCCGGGGCAACGTGGCGCTGGCCAACGCCGTCGGCACCGGAGTCGCCGACGACAAGGCCATCTACGCCTACATGCCGCGCATCATCCGCTACTACCTGGGCGAGGACGCGATCCTGTCGAACGTCGAGACCCATATCTGCCGCGAGCCGGCGGCGCTGGCCTTCACGCTGGAGCGACTCGACCGCCTGGTGGTGAAGCCGGTCGGCGAGTCGGGCGGCTACGGCATCACCATCGGGCCGCGCGCCACCCGCGCCCAGCTCGAGACCGCGCGCGCCGCCCTGCTCGCCGACCCGGCCAACTGGATCAGCCAGCCGGTGATCTCGCTTTCGGTGGCGCCCACGCTGACCGAGGACGGCGTCCGGCCCCGCCACCTCGACCTGCGCCCGTTCGCGGTCACCGGGCGCGACACCTGGGTGCTGCCGGGCGGCCTCAGCCGAGTGGCGCTGAAGGAAGGCAGCCTAATCGTCAACTCCTCGCAGGGCGGCGGCTCGAAGGACACCTGGGTGCTGGAGGACGACGACGCGCCCATGACCATGCCATGAGCCGGGAGACGCCGCTGCTGGCGCGCTACGCCGAGAGCCTGTTCTGGATGGCCCGCTACCTGGAGCGGGTGGAGAACCTGGCCCGTCTGCTCGACGTCACCGAGACGTTCGAGAGCCCCGGGCGCGAGGCCGAGTCGTGGCTCGGGATGGTCCGCATCAACGCCGACGAGCAGGGCTTCGCGGCGCGGCACGACAAGCCGACGGCGGAGGCGGTCAAGCATTTCTACCTGCTCGACCATACCAACCCGACCGGCATCCCGGCCAGCCTGGAGGCGGCGCGCACCAACGCCCGCACCCTGCGCCCGCTGATCTCGACCGAGATGTGGATGCAGGTCAACGTGTTCCACCGTGACATGGTGGCGATCACGCCGATGGAGCTGCGCGGCGACCGGCTCAGCCGGCTGTGCGCCCGCATCAAGGAGGGCGTGCAGACCCATACCGGCATCACAGAGGGCACCTTCTTCCGCGACCAGGGCTGGTTCTTCTACCAGCTCGGCCGGCTGATCGAGCGCGCCGACCAGACCACGCGCCTGCTCGACATCCGCTATCACCTGCTGGTCCCAGGAATCCGCGAAGGCGGGGGCGAGGCGCGGCGGGTGGCGGAGCTGACGCAGTGGGGCGGGGTGCTGCGGGCTGCGGCCGGCTATCACGCCTTCCGCCGGGTGGCGCAGCCGGGTTTCACTCCCGCCGATGTCGTGGCGTTCCTGCTGACCGACACGGCGTTCCCACGCAGCGTGGGCCTATGCGTCGACCAGATGGAATGGATGCTGCACCAGCTACGCAGCCGCTACGCCCTGCGCGGCACGGTCGCCGCGCTGGAGCGGGTGGAGGAGCTGCGCGCCGGGGTGTTCGGCCGGGCGGTCGACCGCATCATCGCCGACGGGCTGCACGATTTCCTCGACCGCGTGCAACGCGACCTCATCCATATCGCGGGCGAGATCGGCACCGCCTTCTTCCGCGACTGGCGGCCGTTTGCCGTGGCCGGCCAGTCGCAGTCGCAGCGCCAGGCAGCGGGTTAAGCGGCCTCGGCCAAATCCTCGGCCAGGCCGGCGCCCTGCTTACGCAGCAGGTCGCGGTACGGACCCGACCGGTGCGCCAGTTCGTGCGGGCTGCCGTCGTCGATCACTTGGCCATCGGCCATCACCACGATGCGGTCGAAGTTACGCAGCGTCGAAAGCCGGTGGGCGATGGCGATCACCGTGCGCCCCTGCATCAGGCTGTCGAGCGCGACCTGGATCGCCTGCTCGCTTTCGCTGTCGAGCGCCGAGGTGGCCTCGTCCAGCAGCAGGATGGGCGCGTCCTTCAGCAGCGCGCGGGCAATCGCCAGCCGTTGCCGCTGGCCACCGGACAGCTTGGTGCCGCGGTCGCCGACCATGGTGTCGAAACCCTCCGGCAGCGCCTCGATGAAATCGCGGCAGCGGGCGATCGACGACGCCGCCAGCACTTCGCTCTCGGCGGCGTCGGGGCGGGCGTAGCGGATGTTCTCCAACACGCTGCGGTGGAACATCGAAATGTCCTGCGGCACGATCGCCACCATCTCGCGCAGGCTGTCCTGCTGGACCCGGGTGATGTCCTGCCCGTCGACCAGGATGCGGCCATGCTCGACGTCGTAGAACCGTTGCAGCAAGGCCAGCACAGTCGACTTGCCGGCGCCGGACGCGCCCACCAGGCCGACCCGCTGCCCCGGCTCGATCACCAAGTCGAGGCCGCGCAGGATCGCCGGACGGCCCGGATAGGAGAAGGTGACGTTCTCGAACACCACACCGCCCGGGCCATGCTCCAGCGCCTTGGCGTTCTCGGCGTCGGGCAGGTCGTGCGGCACCAGCAACGCGCCGATCGCCTCCTCCAGCCGGGCGACGTGCTGCGTGAGGTCGACCAAGGCCACCGCGAGGTCGCGGGAGCTGTGCAGGATGGTGAAGCCGAGCGAGCAGATCAGCACCAGGTCGCCGGGCGAAGCGTGGCCGGCCTGCCACATCACGACGCCCCAGCCGAGCAGGCCGGCGCACAGGATGGCGGTCAGCACGGCATGGGTCAGCCTCAGCTTCTCCATGTAGATCAGGCTGCGGCGGCGGGCGCCCATTTCGGTGCCGATGCGCTCGCCGACCCGGTTGCCCTCGCGCAGCGTGGCGCCGAAGGCGCGCACCACGCCCATGTTGCTGATGATGTCGACCAGCTCGCCGTCGACGGCCGCGGCGCACCCGGCGTAGTCGCGGTGCAGCGGGCCGCCCAGCTTGGCCAGCCGGTAGACCACCGCCGCCAGCGTGGCGCTGACCGCGATCATGCACGCCGCCATCAGCGGGTTGACCGAGGAGATCAGGACCAACGAGACCACCACGGCCAGCGCCGGCGGCAGCACGTTCCAGGTGGTCGTGGTCTCGACCTGGAAGGTGGCGTTCGAAGTGGCGGTGATGCGGCCGGCCAGGGTGCCGGGCAGGCGCTCGGCGAAGTAGCTGGGGGCGTGGCCGGACAGGTGGCGGAACAGGTCGCGGCGGACGTCGCCGGTCACCGCCACGAAGGCGCGCGCCGCCACCCAACCGCCGATGCGCCAGGTCAGGTTGTCGGCGGCGATCATCGCGCACAGCACCGCGAAGGCCGCCCACACCGCGGTCCCGGCAGCCTGCGGCCCATGCGCCACGACGTCGATCAGCCGCTTGATGCCATATTGCGTGGACACCGAGGCCAGCACCGCCAGCGACACCGCGGTCGCCACCACGACATGCGCGGCCGCATGGCCCCGCACGTAATGCATGAGGAAGCCGAACGGTCGGGTGCGCTGGAGCAGCAAGGCTTTGGAGAGGGGCGGCGCCTTGGACAGGGACGATGTGACCATGACTGGCAATCCTGAAATCGCGTGAACAAGCCGACACTGACATGGCAATAAGGCTCAAATTGGGCCACCGACGAAGCTGCCGAAAATTTTTCGGCGCGGCCCGGGCCTGCGCTCATGACGCCTATTTTTCGCCATGTTCACCCGTTAACCAGATGACGGAAAGTCACCGCAGCGACGCCAGCCGGTTCTCCGGGGTCTTTATTTCACCGCATCGAAAGGTCGGAACCTATGCGCATTGCACAAATCGCTCCGCTGTTTGAGGCCGTTCCGCCATTGCTCTATGGCGGGACCGAGCGGGTCGTGTCCGCTTTGACGGAGGAGCTGGTGGCGTTGGGCCATGACGTGACCCTGTTCGCCAGCGGCGACAGCGTCACCACCGCCACCCTCGACGCCATCCGCCCGCGGGCGATGCGACTCGATCCGGGGATCAGGGACTGGGTTTCCTGCGTCAACGTCGAGGTGGAGATGGTTCGCCGCCGCGCCCATGAGTTCGACGTCATGCACTTCCACATCGACTATTTTCCGAACTCGGTGATGACGCGGCAGTCGACGCCGTTCCTGACCACCATCCACGGCCGCCTCGACTTGCCGGAACTGGCCGATATATACGGCCTGTTCCCGCAGGTGCCGATGGTGTCGATCTCCAACAGCCAGCGCGGCCCGTTGCCGAACCTGGGCTGGATCAAGACGGTGCTGCACGGCATGCCGGCCGGCAAGCTGTACCCGACGACGCTGACTCCGCGGACCGGCGCCGACGCCTACTTCGCCTTCCTCGGGCGCATCTCACCGGAGAAGGGCATCGAGAGCGCCATCCGCATCGCCACCGCGGCCGGCATCAAGCTCAAGGTCGCGGCCAAGGTCGACGTCGCCGACAAGGTGTACTTCGAGAACTGCGTACGCCCGCTGCTGGGCAACGACAACGTCGAGTTTATCGGCGAGATCAACGACGCGCAGAAGCCGGAATTCCTCTCCAACGCCACGGCGCTGCTGTTCCCAATCGATTGGCTGGAGCCGTTCGGCCTGGTGATGATCGAGGCGATGGCGTGCGGCTGCCCGGTGATCGCGCGCAACCGCGGCTCGGTGCCCGAGGTGATGGAGGACGGCCTGACCGGCTTCGTGATCGAGAACGACGAGGAGGCCATCGCCGCCGTGGGCTCGCTGCACACGCTGGACCGCGCCGCGGTGCGCCGCCGCTTCGACCAGCGCTGGACCGCGCGGCGCATGGCGGAAGATTACGTCGACGTCTACGAGGAGCTGATCGAGGCCCGCCAGCCGCGCCTGCGCGCCGTCGGAGACTGACCATAGCGCCTTAAGCCCGCCGCCGAACCCCGCAGCATTATGCTGCGGGGTTTTCTGCGTTATCGTGGGGCGCGCGGCGAGGGGAGGCCGCCAGCCAATGAGCCCAACCGAGAGCGAGCCCGACCAGACCACGGCGCGGGTCGTATGGTTCTACTACGTGGGCAACCTGACGCAGCAGGAGATCGCCGACCGCCTCGGCCTGACCCGGCTGCGGGTCAACCGCATCATCGGCCAGGCCCGGGCGGACGGCTCGGTCCGCATCGACGTGCGCCATCCGCTGGTGGAGTGCGTGGCGCTGGCGGCGGCGTTGTGCGAGCGGTTCGGCCTGGCCGGCGCGTCGGTGGTGCCGGCGCTGGCCGACGTGGCCGACGGGCGCCGGGTGATCGGCGAGGAGGTCGGCCAGATGATCGACTACCACCTGCGCGACGGCGGCGCGCTGGGCATCGGCTGGGGCCGCACCCTGCGCGCCTCGCTGTCGCGCCTGCCGCGCCGGACGGCGGGCGCCCGCGACGTGGTGTCGCTGATGGGCGGCCTGACCCGCGGCTCCGGTATCAACACGTTCGAGGTCTCCACCCAGTTCGCCGACACGCTCGGCGCCGAGTGCTGGTACCTCGCGGCGCCGCTCTACTGCCCGAGCGAGGAGAGCCGGCGGATGATGCTGGCCCACGCCGAGCTGGCCGAGGTAATGCGCCGCGCCCGCGCGGTGTCGGTGGCGCTGGTCACCTGCGGCGACCTGTCGGACAAGTCGCTGATCGCCAGCATGCCGATGGTGCGCGCGCACGAGGCGGAGCTGGAGGCGCAGGGCGCGGTCGGCGACCTGCTGGGATCGTTCCTGGATGCCGGCGGCGCGCTAGTGCCGCACCCGCTGAACCGCCAGGTGATGGCGCTGACGCCGCCCGAGCTGAAGGCGGTGCCGGTGTCGATCCTGGCGTCGGGCGGCATGAACAAGGTGCCGATCATCCGCGGCGCGTTGCTGGCCGGCTACGTCAACCACGTCGTCACCGACGAGAGCTGCGCCCGCGCCTTGCTGGAATAGCCCGCCTTGCTGGAACAGCATTGATCCTTGATCGCGCACCGTTGATCGGTAATTCTGCATCACGGCAGGGCACTCTCGATTGCCGAAGGAAAGCAGCAATGATATCGGAGTTCGACGTCGAGATGGCCTACAAGTACCTGCTTGGCCGGGCTCCGGAAAATCGTGCGGTCGTGATGGAGAAGGCGGGGGCCCACAACTCCGTCGATGAACTGCGCCGGACGCTGTTCCTATCCGAAGAATTCAAGTACAAGCTGGCCCAGGTGACGCAGCCGGCGTCGCCCGGCGGCGTCTCGGGGCCAGCCTAGGCAGTCGTCGCGGCCGGGTCGGAGAGTTTTTTGGACACTTACCTTGGCCTGGACATCGGCACCTCGTCGGTCAAGGCGCTGCTGCTTGACGCCCGGCAGCGTCCGGTTGCGACCGGTTCGGCCAGTCTCGAGGTGGCGCGCCCGCATCCGCTGTGGTCGGAGCAGAACCCGCAGGATTGGTGGCAGGCGACGCAGGACGCCGTGGCGCAGGTGCGCGCGGCGGCCCCGGATGCCTGGTCGCGGCTGCGCGGGATCGGGCTGTCCGGGCAGCAGCACGGGGCGGTGCTGCTCGACGCCGGCGGTCGGGTGCTGCGGCCGGCGATCCTGTGGAACGACGGGCGCAGCTGGGCCGAGTGCGCCGAGATCACTCGGCGGGTGCCCGACCTCACGGCGCGCTCCGGCAACATTGCCATGGCCGGGTTCACCGCGCCGAAGCTGTTATGGGTGCAGCGCCACGAGCCGGAAACCTTCGCCGCCACCGCCACCGTGTTGCTGCCGAAGGACTATATTCGTTTCCGGCTCAGCGGCGCCTACGTCTCCGATATGTCCGACGCTTCCGGCACGCTATGGCTCGATGTCGCCGGGCGCCGCTGGGACGACGTGCTGCTGGCCGCCACCGAGCTGCGTCGCGGGCAGATGCCCGACCTCGTGGAAGGCTCGCAGCGTAGCGCCGACCTGTCGACGACGGTGGCGCAGGAGTGGGGTTTGGGCGGCCAGGTAATCCCGATCGCTGGCGGCGGCGGCGACAACGCCGCCTCCGCGGTCGGCATCGGCGCGGTGCGGACTGGGGACGGCTTCCTGTCGCTGGGCACTTCCGGCGTGCTATTCGCGGTGTCCGACCGTTACGTATCGGCGCCGGAGCGCACGCTGCATGGCTTCTGCCATGCCCTGCCGGAGCGCTGGCACGGCATGTCGGTGCATCTGTCGGCGGCTGCCTCGCTGACCTGGGTGGCCGAAGTCGGCGGCTTCGGCTCGGATATCGCCGGGCTGCTGCGGCGCACCGAGGCCTGGGCGGCCGATGCCGTCCAGCGCGACAACGCGCCGTTGTTCCTGCCTTACCTGTCGGGCGAGCGCACCCCACACAACGACTCCGACGCCAGCGGGATGTTCGCCGGACTGCGCGCCGGGCATGGCATCGAGGCGCTGACCTACGCGGTGATGGAGGGCGTGGCGTTTTCGCTGGCCGACGGGCTGGACGTGCTCAACGGCGCCGGCGCGCGGCTGGACACCTGCCAGTTCGTCGGCGGCGGCGCGCGCAGCATGTTCTGGGGCCAGATGCTGGCCGACGTGCTTGGGATCGACTTGTCGCTGCCCGAGGGCGCCGAGCATGGCGCGGCATTTGGAGCCGCTAGACTTGGAATGCTTGCGGCGGATGCCGGCGACGAGGCGGAAATCTGCACCCGCCCGTCGGTGCAGCACGTTTTCCGCCCTGGTCCCGACCGCCATGCAAAGCGGCTGGCGCGGTTCCGGGCACTGTATCCGGCCGAACGCCAGACGCGGGCTGCGAGCTGACCACACCAGCTTGTAGGGCGGAAAAGCGCAGCGCCTTCCGCCCCACGTCGGCTCAGGCGCTGGCGACGGCCTCGTGCGCCACGTTCTTTTCCGCCAGCAGCGTGGCAAGTTCGCCCGACTGGTACATCTCAGTGACGATGTCGCAGCCACCGACGAACTCGCCCTTCACATACAGCTGCGGCACTGTGGGCCAGTTGGAGAACTGCTTGACGCCGTCGCGCAGGCCCGGCTCGTCGAGCACGTTCGCGGTGGCGAAGGGCACGCCCATATGGGTCAGGATCTGCACCACGCGGGCGGAAAAGCCGCATTGCGGGAACATCGCGTTGCCCTTCATATACAGCATGATGTCGTTGCTGCTGATCTCGGACTGGATACGTTCGGTCACGGAGGCGCTCATTGTCGGAAATCCTTATTCTGGAGCGGAGGTTTGCAGGGCGAGGGCATGCAGTTCGCCCCCCATGCGGCCGCGCAGGGCAGCGTAGACGATCTGGTGCTGCTGCACCCGCGACTTGCCGCGGAACAGGTCGCTGACCACGGTGGCGGCGTAGTGGTCGCCGTCGCCAACCAGGTCCTCGATGGTGACGTGGGCGTCGGGCAGGGCGGCCTTGATCAGCGCTTCGATGTCGTTCGCGGCCATCGCCATGACGGTGTCCTAACTCGAAGGTTGATCCATCCAGGCGGGAAAGAACGCCTCATGCGCGACGCGCAGCGCCTCAAGCGATATGGTCGTGCGGTCGGGCAGTGTCAAATGGGTCGCGGCCACGCTGCGCCCGACCGATTGCGCCGGCACGCCCGCTGTTCGCGCCGCCGCCAGCAGGTCGCCGCCGTCGCGCGTCGCCAGCACGTAGCGCGCTTGGTCCTCACCGAACCAGAAGCCGTGGTCGCCATCCGCCGTGAGTTCAAGTCCGGCGCTCCCGGCCAGCGCCATCTCGGCCAGCGCCACCAGCAGCCCGCCGTCCGAGACGTCGTGGCACGCCGCCACCGCGCCAGACAGGATGCGCGTGCGAACGAAGTCGCCGTTTCGTCGCTCGGCCGCCAGCGGCACCGGCGGCGGCGGCCCGTCCTCGCGTCCGGCGACCTCGCGCAGCCAGAGCGATTGGCCGAGCCAGCCCTGCGTCTCGCCGATCAGCACCAAATCGAGGCCGGGCGTGACCGCGAGACCGACCGCCTGCGCCACGTCGTCGAGCACGCCCAGGCCGCCGATGGCCGGGGTTGGCAAGATCGCTTGTCCCTCGGTTTCGTTGTAGAGGCTGACGTTTCCGCTCACCACCGGAAAGTCGAGCGCCCGGCAGGCGGCCGACATGCCGGCGATGGCGGCGGCGAACTGGCCCATCACCTCCGGCTTTTCGGGGTTGCCGAAATTCATGTTGTCGGTGATCGCCAGCGGGCGCGCGCCAACCGCGGTGAGGTTGCGCCAGGCCTCGGCCACCGCCTGTGCGCCGCCGGCCTCGGCATTGGCGGCGCAGTAGCGCGGCGTGCAGTCGGTGGTCAGCGCGAGGCCCCGGCGCAGCCCTTCCAGCTTCACCACCGCGGCGTCGGCGGCTCCGGGGCGGCGCACCGTCTGGCCGCCCACGGTGCTGTCGTACTGGTTCCACACCCAGGCCCGCGAGCACAGGTCCGGGCAGCCGATCAGCGTCAGCAGCGCCGGCCCGAGCCCTACCGGGTCGGCCACCGGACCTAGCGCCGCCAACTTCGGCGTGGCCGCAACCGGGCGGTGATAAAGCGGGGCCTGGTCGGCCAGCGGGGCCAGCGGGATGTCGGCCTCGGTTTGGCCGCGGTGCGTCACCACGATCCGCCCGGTGTCGGTCAAGCGGCCGATGACGGCGAAGTCGAGGTCCCACTTCTCGAAGATGGCGCGGGCCATGTCCTGCCGGTCGGGGCGCAGCACCATGAGCATCCGCTCCTGGCTTTCCGACAGCATCATCTCGTAGGCGCTCATCCCCGCCTCGCGCTGCGGCACCGCGTCGAGGTCGAGCAGCAAACCGACGCCGCCCTTGCCGGCCATCTCGACCGCCGAGCTGGTCAATCCGGCCGCGCCCATGTCCTGGATCGCGATGATCGCATCGGTCCCCATCAGCTCCAGGCAGGCCTCGATCAGCAGCTTCTCGGTGAATGGGTCGCCGACCTGCACTGTCGGGCGCTTCTCCTCGGAGTCGGCGGCGAACTCGGCGCTTGCCATGGTGGCGCCGTGGATGCCGTCGCGCCCGGTCTTGCTGCCGACGTAGACCACCGGGTTGCCGATGCCGGCCGCCGCCGAGAGGAAGATGCGGTCGGCCGGCGCGACGCCGACGGTCATGGCGTTGACCAAGGGGTTGCCGTTGTAGGCGGGGTGGAAGTTGACCTCGCCGCCGACCGTGGGCACGCCGACGCAGTTGCCGTAGCCGCCGACGCCGCGCACCACGCCGTCGACCACGCGCCGCGTCGCCGGATGCATGGGGTCGCCGAAGCGCAGGGCGTTCAGGTTGGCCACCGGCCGCGCGCCCATGGTGAACACGTCGCGCAGGATGCCGCCGACGCCGGTGGCGGCGCCCTGGTATGGCTCGATGAAGCTCGGGTGGTTGTGGCTCTCCATCTTGAACACCGCGGCCAAGCCGTCGCCGATCGCCACCACGCCGGCGTTCTCGCCCGGTCCGTGGATCACCCAGGGGGCGGTGGTCGGCAGCTGCTTCAGCCAAACGCGGGAGGATTTGTACGAGCAGTGCTCGGACCACATGACGCTGAACACGGCGAGTTCGGTAAGGCTCGGCAGCCGGCCCATGATCGCCAGCACACGCTCGTACTCCTCGCCGCTCAGGCCGAAGCTGCGCGCCAGCCCCTTGTTCACAAGCATGGGTCGACGATCATGCCGCGAGAGCTGCCAGGCTGTCGAACAGCGGCTTGCCGTCCTCGCCGCCCATCAGCGAATCGACCAGGTCCTCGGGATGCGGCATCAAGCCGAGCACACGCAGGTCGGGCGAGTAGACGCCGGCAATGCAGCGGGCGCTGCCGTTGGCCGCCTGAGTGGCAGCGCCTTCCGGCGAGACGTAGCGGAAGGCGACCAGACCTTCGCCGTCGAGCCGGTCCAGTGTGTCGTCGTCGGCGGTGTAGTTGCCGTCGCCGTGCGCCATCGGGGCGCGGAACACTTGGCTCCGCTGGTAGTGGCTGGTGAAGGCGGTGTCGCTGCGTTCGACGCGCAGGTGGCAGTCCATCGACAGGAACCGTAGGTTGGCGTTTCGCAGCAGGGCGCCAGGGAGCAGCCCGGCCTCCGTGAGAATCTGGAAGCCGTTGCAGACACCGAGAATATAGCCGCCGCGCACCGCGTGGGCGCGAACCGCCGCCATCACCGGCGACTGCGCCGCCATCGCGCCGCAGCGCAGGTAGTCGCCGTAGCTGAACCCGCCCGGCAACACCACCAAGTCGAGGCCGCCAAGGTCGGTGTCCTTGTGCCACACCATGCGCGGCCGCTGCCCGGTGCTGCGCTCCAGCGCGATGGCCATGTCGCGCTCGCGGTTGACGCCGGGGAACACCACGATGCCGGCGCGCATCAGCCGAGGTCCACGCGGAAGCTCTCGATCACTGCGTTGGCCAGCAGCCTCTTGGCCATCGCCTCGCCGGCGGCACGGGCGGCGGCGGGATCGGCCTCGGCCAATTCGAGTTCGATCACCTTGCCGGCCCGCACCTCGCCGACGCCGCCGAAACCGAGTCCGTGCAGCGCCTGCCCGATGGCGCGGCCCTGCGGATCGAGCACGCCGGGCTTCAGCATGACGGTGACGATGACTTTCATGGCCCTACTGCATCGTCTCCGGCCCTTTCATGTCGCGCACCCCCGCTTCCGGCAGGATGCCCAGGCGGCGGGCCACCTCCTGGTAGGCCTCCTCGACCTGGCCAAGGTCGCGGCGGAAGCGGTCCTTGTCCATCTTCTCGTTGGTCTTGCTGTCCCACAGCCGGCAGTTGTCCGGGCTGATCTCGTCGGCGAGGACGATCCGCATGTCCTCCTCCTCCCACAGGCGGCCGAACTCCACCTTGAAATCGACCAGCGTGATGCCGACGCCGAGGAACAGGCCGGTTAGGAAGTCGTTGATCCTCAAAGTCAATGCGACGATGTCGTCCATGTCCTGGGTGGCCGCCCAGCCGAACGCCGTGATGTGCTCCTCGGCCACCATCGGGTCGCCCAGGGCGTCGTTCTTGTAGTAGTACTCGATGATGCTGCGGGGCAGGCGGGTGCCCTCGGCGATGCCCAGCCGGGTCGACAGGCTGCCGGCGGCGACGTTGCGGACCACGACCTCAACCGGGATGATCTCGACCTCGCGGATCAGCTGCTCGCGCATGTTGAGGCGGCGCACGAAATGCGTCGGCACCCCGATCTCGCCGAGGCGCAGCATCAGGTACTCGCTGATGCGGTTGTTGAGCACGCCCTTGCCGGTGATGACGCCCTTCTTCTGCGCGTTGAAAGCGGTGGCGTCGTCCTTGAAGTACTGCACGAGGGTGCCTGGCTCCGGCCCCTCGAACAGGATTTTCGCTTTGCCCTCATAGAGCTGCCGGCGGCGGGCCATTGGCGCTATCCTTCTCGCGATGCCGCAGCGCCGCAAAACGGCGCTGCGCGGCGGGTATAGCAGCGGCATCCGGGCGGTGCCACGCCTACGCCGGCCCCGCTTCGCCGAACACGCGGGTGAAGATGCGGTCCAGCTCGCGCAGGTGCATGCGGCTGTCCATGGCGGCGTCCAGCACCGCCGGCGGCACCCGCCCGGCGATATCCGGGTCGGCGTCCAGGTTGGCGCGGAAGCTGCGGCCGTCGGCGTGGTCGAGCCGGGTCCAAGTCGCCATGGCGTTGCGCTGCACGATGGCGTAGGCGTCCTCGCGCAGTATCCCGGCGCGGGTCAGCGCCAGCAGCACCTCGCCCGAATGCACCACGCCGCCGAGCGCCGCCAGGTTGGCCGCCATGCGCTCGGGGTAAACCAGCAGCCGCTCCATCATCGAGGCCAGCCGGTCGAGCGCGAAGTCGAGCGTCGCGGTGGTGTCGGGCGCGATGGCCCGTTCGACCGAGGAGTGGCTGATGTCGCGCTCGTGCCACAGCGCCACGTCCTCCAGCGCCGGCACGACCGCGGCGCGGACGATGCGCGCGAGGCCGGTCAGGTTCTCGCTCAGCACCGGGTTGCGCTTGTGCGGCATGGCCGACGAGCCTTTCTGGCCTGGGTGGAAGAACTCCTCCGCCTCGCGCACCTCGCTGCGCTGCAGGTGCCGCACCTCGGTCGCCAGCCGCTCGACGCCCGAGGCGACCACCGCCAGCGTCGCGAAGTAGGCCGCGTGGCGGTCGCGCGGGATCACCTGCGTCGACACCGCCTCGACCGCCAGCCCGAGTGCGGACGCGACATGCTCCTCCACGCGCGGGTCGACATGGGCGAAGGTGCCGACCGCGCCGCTCAGCCCGGCCACCGCGATCTCCGTGCGCGCCGCCAGCAGCCGGGTGCGGTTGCGCGCGAACTCGGCGTGGTGGCCGGCGAGCTTCAGGCCGAAGCTGGTCGGCTCGGCGTGGATGCCGTGGCTGCGCCCGATGGTCAGCGTGTGCTTGTGCTCGAACGCCCGCCGCCGCAGCGCCGCCAGCACCGCGTCGAGGCCGGCCAGCAGCAGGTCCGTCGCCTGTGTCAGCTGCACCGAGAGCGTGGTGTCGAGCACGTCGCTGCTGGTCAGGCCGAGATGCACGAAGCGGCTGTCGGGGCCGACCTTCTCCGCGAGCCAGGTCAGGAAGGCGATTACGTCATGGCGCGTCTCGCGCTCGATCTCGTCGATGCGCGCGATATCGGCGGGTCCCATGGCAGCCATCGCGCTATCGCCGCGTTCGCGGATGGTGCGTGCCGCCGTGGCCGGCACGGCGCCGATGGCGGCCATCGCCTCGCAGGCCAGGGCCTCGATCTCGAACCAGATGCGGTAACGATTCTCGGGCTGCCAAATGGCGGCCATGGCGGGACGTGTGTAACGAGGGATCATGCGGACGATCTACGGCCCAGGCGTCCCGTTCGCAACGTTGGGGCCTGCAACTTCGGAGGCGTGAGTGGCGGACGGCACGTTGCTGCACGATTTGGCGTCGCTGGGGCAGGTGCTGCTGGTCGACCTGACGCTGGCCGGGGACAACGCGGTGGTGGTCGGCCTCGCGGTTGCCGGACTGCCCGAGACGCAGAAGCGGCGGGCCATCGTCTTCGGCATCGCCGGCGCTGCGGTGATCCGCATCGCGCTCGGCGCGGTGACGCTGCAGCTGTTGCAGGTCGTTGGGCTGCTGCTGGCGGGCGGCGTGCTGCTGCTCTGGGTTTGCTGGAAGATGTTCCGCGAGCTGCGCCGCCCGGCGCACGCCGTCGGAGAGGCCGCGCCGGCTAAGTCGCTACGCCAGGCGATGGTTCAGATCGTCCTGGCCGACTTGTCGATGAGCCTCGACAACGTGCTGGCGGTGGCTGGCGCGGCGGGTGGGCGGCTTTGGGTGCTGGTGACCGGCCTCGCCGTTTCGGTGGCGCTGATGGGGATCGCCGCCAACCTGGTGGCGCGGCTGCTGGAGCGATACCGTTGGATCGCCTGGGTCGGGCTGCTGATCGTGCTCTACATCGCGCTCAAACTGGTTTGGGACGGCGGCCACGAGGTGCTGGCCACGCTACGTCAATAAGCCTTCCTGGCGCATGCTGAGCCAGCTTCCGTTGCCGACGATGACGTGGTCGTGCAGCCGCACCGACATGGTGCGCCCGGCCTCGGCGATCTCGTGCGTGGTGTCGATGTCGGCGCGCGACGGCGTGGGGTCGCCGCTAGGGTGGTTGTGCACCAGGATGATCGCCGTCGCATGCAGCTCCAACGCCCGCTTGACCACCTCGCGCGGGTAGACCGGGGTGTGGTTGACCGTGCCGCGGCCCTGCGCCTCGTCGGCCAGCAGGCGGTTGCGGTTGTCGAGGAACAGCACGCGGAACTGCTCGACCCGCTCGCGCGCCATGACCGCGTTCAGGTATTCCATCAGCCGGTCCCAGTTGGTCAGCACCGGGCGGTCGACCACCTCGGCCCGCACCAGCCGCAGCGCCGCCGCCTGCACCGTCTTCAGCGCCGCCGCCGCCGCGTCGCCCAGGCCCTCGACGCTGCGAAGGTCCGGCAGCGGCGCCGCGATGGCCGCCGCAAAACTACCGAAGCGGAGCAGCAGGGTTCGCGCCAGCGCCTTGGTGTCGCGCCGTGGCAGCGCCAGGTAGAGCACCATCTCAAGCAACTCGTGATCCGCCAGCGCGTCCGGCCCGGCCGTCAGCAGGCGCGAGCGCATCCGGCCGCGATGGCCGTCGATGCCGGCGGTCGGCGCCGGCGGCAACGGATCGAGGATGGTGAGCTGCCCGTCCAGCCCGCGCGATGCTTTCGCCATTGCAACCAGCCTGCCACGCCTGGCCTGAGGCCGGTCGGCAATCCTGCGTCAACAGCCGATGAAAGCAGCGCTCAAGTGGCGGCGACTGGCTTGTCCAGGCCTTCGGGCGAGTAGGTGAACACCTCGACGCCATCCTCGGTCACGCCGACCATGTGCTCGAACTGCGCCGAAAGGCTGCGGTCGCGGGTCACCGCAGTCCAGCCGTCGTCAAGCACCTTCACCTCCGGCCGTCCGGCGTTGACCATCGGCTCGATGGTGAAGAACATGCCGGGACGCAGCACGGGACCGTCGCCGGCGCGCCCGAAATGCAGGACGTTCGGGGCTTCGTGGAACTGCCGGCCGATGCCGTGGCCGCAGAAGTCGCGCACCACGCTGAAGCGCTGGCCCTCGACATAGGATTGGATGGCGAACCCCACGTCGCCCAGCGTCGCTCCCGGCCGCACCGCCGCGACGCCGCGCCGCAGCGCCTCGAAGGTCACGTCCATCAGGTTGCGCGCCCGGGTCGAGGGCGGGCCCGCGGCGTACATGCGGCTGCTGTCGCCGTACCAGCCATCCAGGATCACCGTCACGTCGATGTTCAGCACGTCGCCCGCGGCAAGCTTCCGCTCGCCCGGGATGCCATGGCAGACGACGTGGTTGATCGAGGTGCAGATCGACTTCGGGTAGCCGCGATAGTTGAGCGGGGCCGGAACCGCGCCGTGCGCCACGATGAAGTCATGGCACAGCCGGTCGAGCTGGTCCGTGGTGACGCCTGGCCGAACGTGCGCCGTCACCATGTCCAGCGCCGCGGCCGCGAGTTGGCCGGCGCGCCGCATGCCGGCGAAATCTTGCGGTTGGTGGATGATGATGCGCCGTGCGTCCGAGCCGCCGTCCATGGAACCTGCTCCGTTCGGATGCCCTCGCACCCTCGGGGGCGTAACGTGCATCGCCCCATGAAGATGCGGGGACTGCCGCCGTCATGCAAGTCGGCTCTGTCTAGGCAAATGAACCTAAGAGGGTCGGCGTCGGTTCAGGTCGGCGCGCGTGTCAGCGGCTCGCGACATCGCCGCCGCTGCCGTCATGGGTCGGCACGCAGGCGCGGCGGCGACGCGCCATCTGGACGCAAACGCCGCGCGCCTGGGGCGAGGTGAGGTCGATCAGCAGCGCGCGATAGGCGGGACGCCGGCGCCTGATGGCCGACTCGACCTTGACGTCGCCGTCGTCGACGACCTCGTGCGCGAACACCGCAGCGCGGCGGGCGGCGACGCTGGTGGCGTAGACGCCGAGCGAGACCGACCAGCGCGCTGCCCGGCGCGGCGGCTCGGCCGGCATGTCGTTGAGCGGCGCCAGCGAGGGCGGCGGCGGCGTGATGCCGGTGTAGAGCAGCGCGCCGGCATGGCCGCCCAGCGGCGCCCGCGCCACGCTGACCGGGACGTTGAACTGCTCGAACCCGGCATCCAGCAGCGCCGCCATGTGATGGTCGCGTTCGCCCGGATGGGCGGCGCCCAGAACCACGCCGATCAGCCGCATGTCGCCGCGAACGGCAGAGGTCACCAGGTTGAAGCCGGAAGCGTTGACGTAGCCGGTCTTCAATCCGTCTGCGCCAGGATAGCTCTGCAGCAGGTTGTCGTGGTTGGGAATCAACCTGCCATGGAAGGTGAAGCTCGGTATGCTAAAATAATGATATTGCTGAGGAAAATCTAGCAGCAGGTGACGCGCCAACGTCGCCAGGTCGCGGGCGGTCGAGACTTGGTCCGGGTCGGGCAGGCCGGAGGCGTTGCGGAACACCGTCCCGCTCATGCCCAAGGCCCGGGCGCGCAGCGTCATCATCTGAGCGAAACGGCGCTCGTCGCCGCCGCCCAGCAGCTCCGCCAGGGCTGCAGCCGCGTCGTTGGCCGATTTGGTCACCAGGCCCATGATGGCCTGCTCGACCGTGAGCGCGGTGCCCGGCACCAGCCCCAGCTTGGTTGGCGGCATGGCGGCGGCGGCGGGGCTGACCGGAACCTGTTCGCTGAGCGATGCGCGACGATCCCGCAACGCCTCGAACGTCATGTAGAGCGTCATCAGCTTGGTCAGGCTGGCCGGGTAGCGCGGCTCGTCCAGGTTGACCCCCGACACCACCTTTCCGGTCGCGGCCTCCATCACGAGCGAGCTGTAGCGGGCGGAACCGACCTGCGCCTGCACCGGCTGCATCGAACCGCCCAACGCCAGGGCCATCGCCGCAAACGACATCAGGGCGCCTCTGGCGAGCCGCCCCAATCGCCTGTTCAGCCATACGGTCAAAACAGCACCTCCGCAGTCTGTCGCATCCTACCGGCCCTCGCAACCTCATGTCCAGGTGCAAGATGCGCTGAAAGCGATATGTTTGAATACGTTAACGCTCGATCCGCGCCGTTTGCACAAAACTGCTCCGTCTTATCTCGCCAGCAGCGGCACGCAACACGCGACGAGACAAGACGCTTATTGTGCAGTGCACAATTCTCGCTTGCTTCCACCTCGCGGATACATTACCTCACATTTGCGTTTGCAGGATGATGGCTCCGGCAAGCGGGCGAGGGGGTTGGCGATGGCAAAGCGAGCTGCACGACGATTGGCATCGCCAGCTGCAATATCAACGGAAACAGGTTTGGGTGTCGTGAACAGCAGCGCTGATGAGACTCCGGATGACGGGTCTGGGAGCCACGCGTTGGTCGCCAAGGCGACTGAAGTGGCAATCGCTGCCAGCCTCGCGCCCGTTCTCGAGACGCCTGTTCTTGAGACATCGATGGACGACGATAGTTCATCGAGCCAGCCCGACGTGATTGTCGGCCTCGTTGCCGGCGTGGACCGGGGCCGTCCGGCGGTTCCGGCCATCGAGACTCCGGCCTTCGAGACCACGTCGCCCAGCCGCCATCAGGACGCTGCGCCGACGGCTATGCCTTTCGAAACGACGCCGGCTTTCAATTCAACACTGGAGAGTGCGATGACGACAGCGGAAGACTTCATGGCTTTCGGTCAAGCCAACATCGACGCGTTCGTGAAGTCCGGGCAGGTCTGGGCCGCCGGCGTTCAGGACCTGGGCAAGCACATGGCGGTCAGCGCGCAGGCGCAACTCGATCAGACCATGTCCACCTGGAAGGCGATGGCGGGCGTGAAGTCGGTCAAGGAAGTGTTGGACATGCAGACTGGCTTGGCCCGCGCCGCCGTCGAGGCCGTGGTCAGCGAGACCGGGAAACTGACCGACGCCTCCATGAAGCTGTCCGAGCAGGCCTTCGCGCCGATCACCGCGCGCCTGTCGATCGCCGCCGAGAAGTTTGGCCGCGCCGCCGTCTGACGCTTCTGTCATTTGTTGGTTGAAACGGCTCGGGGCGAAGGTTCCGGGCCGTTTTGGCATTCGCACGGCGCGGTCACAGGCTGTTGCGGCACTTGCGTGCGGCGGACCGGCAACCCATCATCCATCGCTGTTCTTGTGTCGGCGCGATGACTGCGAGCCGCCCGATACGTCTGACTGATGCCGGCGAAAAGCCAACAGAGCGGTTATGAGCGATGAGCGACGACGTCACAGACTATCTCGAGCGCGGGCCATCGTCTCCGACACCCCTCGACCGGGTGCGGCTTGAAGCATGGCTCGCAACTAGGGCGGATGGCCGGCGGGACGACGGCAGGCGGGATGGCGGCCGCGACGGCGGCGACAACCCGAATACCGGCGTGGTGGTCAAGGCGCGGCCGAAGACCCGCAAACCCGCGATGTACAAAGTGTTGATGCTGAACGACGACTACACGCCCATGGAATTCGTCGTACATGTCCTCGAACGCTTCTTCCAGAAGACCCGCGAGGAGGCGACGCGGATCATGCTTCACGTGCATCGCCGTGGCGTCGGGGTATGCGGCGTGTTCACCTACGAGGTGGCTGAAACCAAGGTGACCCAGGTAATGGACTTGGCACGACAGAATCAGCATCCGCTGCAATGCACCATAGAGAAAGACTGAGCGGCTACACCCCGACAGATGCCGGGGATGCAAAGAAGGTGTCTGATTTTTAAGTTCTAGGAGCGATGATTTCTGCTGCTTTCGAGGGACCTTCCATTGAGGATGCCATTCCGTCGAAAGGTGCCGCGCAACGCGATGGCCGGCGCATGCGGCCTTAGCTTTTTCGTCCCGATGACCGCGCCGTTTTGTTACGCATTTGGATCTGCTCTTTGCTACAGTTTGAATGTCCGCCGATGTTCCCATCTGTCACCGTGACATCTGGGTTTAGCCTCTGACTTGGAACCAAGGAGCGTTTGCCATGCTCTCGCGCAATCTCGAACAGACTCTGCATCGCGCCCTGTCGCTCGCCAGCGAGCGTCGGCATGAGTACGCGACCCTGGAGCATCTGTTGTTGGGCCTGCTCGACGATACCGATGCCGCCACGGTGCTGCGTGCCTGCGGCGTAGACATCGACAAGATCCGCACTGACCTGACCGAGTTCCTCGACAAGGACTTGGCCGGCCTCGCAACCGACCGTCCGGGCGAGCCGAAACCGACCGCTGGGTTCCAGCGCGTGGTGCAACGGGCGGCGATCCACGTTCAGAGTTCAAATCGTGACGAGGTTACCGGCGCCAACGTGCTCGTGGCGTTGTTCAGCGAGCGCGAGAGCCACGCCGTCTATTTCCTGCAGACCCAGGACATGACGCGGCTCGACGCGGTGAATTTCATCAGCCACGGCATCGCCAAGGCTCCCGGCCGCACCCAGCCTCGCGCCGCGCAGGAGAATTCCGGCGACAGTCCGGAGCCGGAACGTGAGGAGAAGCCCGGCAAGCGTGGCCAGGACGCGCTCGGCAACTATTGCGTGAACCTGAACAAGAAGGCGACGGCCGGTAAGATCGACCCGCTGATCGGGCGCGACTCGGAGATCGAGCGGACCATTCAGATCCTGTGTCGCCGCACCAAGAATAATCCGTTGTACGTGGGCGATCCCGGCGTCGGAAAGACGGCCATCGCCGAAGGCTTGGCCAAGCGCATCGTCGAAGGCGACGTGCCGGAGGTTCTGGCGCAGTCGACCATTTACGCGCTTGACATGGGGGCGCTGCTGGCCGGCACCCGTTATCGCGGCGACTTCGAGGAGCGGCTCAAGGCGGTGGTCACCGAGCTTGAGGCGCAGCCGAACGCGATCCTGTTCATCGACGAGATCCACACCGTGATCGGCGCCGGCGCGACCAGCGGCGGCGCGATGGACGCTTCCAACCTGCTCAAGCCGGCGTTGGCGCAGGGCACGCTGCGCTGCATCGGCAGCACCACCTACAAAGAGTTTCGTGTTTATTTCGAGAAGGACCGTGCCTTGGTCCGCCGGTTCCAGAAGATCGACGTGAACGAGCCGTCGCTGGACGACGCGATCAAGATCTTGCGTGGCCTCAAGGTAAACTACGAGAAGCACCACAAGGTGCGCTACACCGACGAGGCGATCCGCGCCGCCGTCGAGCTTTCGGTGAAGTACATCCACGATCGCAAGCTGCCGGACAAGGCGATCGACGTGATCGACGAAGTGGGCGCCAGCCGGATGCTTCAGCCCGAAGGCAAGCGTCGCAAGACCGTGACGCTGCGCGACGTGGAGGAGATCGTGGCCAAGATCGCCCGCATTCCTCCCAAGTCGGTCAGCGCCGACGACAAGGAGGTGCTCCGCCATCTGGAGCGAGACCTGCGCTCCATGGTGTTTGGCCAGGACATCGCCATTGAGGCGTTGGCGGCGGCCATCAAGCTGTCGCGGGCCGGGTTGCGCGACGCCGAGAAGCCGATTGGCAACTACCTGTTCAGCGGTCCGACCGGCGTCGGCAAGACCGAGGTGGCGCGTCAGCTGGCCAGTACCCTCGGCATTGAGCTGACCCGCTTCGACATGAGCGAGTACATGGAGCGGCACAGCATCAGCCGGCTCATCGGCGCGCCGCCGGGCTATGTCGGATTCGACCAGGGCGGCCTGTTGACCGACGCAATCGATCAGCATCCGCACACTGTCCTGCTGCTGGATGAGATAGAGAAGGCGCATCCTGACCTGTTCAACATCCTGTTGCAGGTTATGGATCATGGCAAGCTGACCGACCACAATGGCAAGACGGTCGATTTCCGCAACGTCATCCTGATCATGACGACCAATGCGGGTGCCGCCGACATGGCCAAGGAGGCGATCGGCTTTGGTCGTGAGGAGCGGGTCGGCGAGGACGGCGAGGCGATCAAGCGCATGTTCACGCCCGAGTTCCGCAACCGATTGGATGCGGTGATCCCGTTCGCGGCGCTGACTCCGGAGACGGTCGGCCGCGTGGTCGAGAAGTTCGTCATGCAGCTGGAGGCGCAGCTCGCTGACCGTAACGTGACTATTGAGCTGTCTTCCTCGGCCAAGGAGTGGCTGGCCGAGCGTGGCTATGACCGACTTTATGGTGCCCGTCCCCTGGCTCGGGTGATCCAGGAGCACATTAAAAAGCCGCTTGCCGAGGAACTGCTGTTCGGCAAGTTGGTCAAGGGTGGCTCGGTCAAGGTGACGCTTGAGGAGGGCAAGCTGGCGTTCGATATTGTCGAGGCGGCGGCTCCCGCAGTCGCGAAGTCGGAAAACGACGGCGACGAGGGCAGCACCGAGCGGGAACCCGAAACCGCGCAGTAATCCGCCTCCGCACAGGATCGACGGCCGTCGCCCCGGCATGGAAGTGCCGGGGCGACGGCCGTTCTAGTTTTCGGCCTCCAGTTCCTTGCGCGCCTCGTCCAGCTTTTTTTGTTCTGCTGGCGGTAGCCGAACCGGCTCCAGGTCAAGAGCCTCCAGCGCCTCCACAAGGGCCGACACCACCACGAAGCGGGTGAACCACTTGTGGTCGGCCGGCACGACGAACCACGGCGCCTGCTCGGTGGCGGTGCCGGCAATCGCGGCTTCGTAAGCGTGCTGGTATTCGTCCCAATGCGCCCGCTCGGTGATGTCGCCGGCGCTGAACTTCCAATTCTTGTCCAAGTGGTCCAGGCGGTCGAGAAAGCGCCGCTTTTGCTCGGCCTTGCTCACGTTGAGGAAGAACTTGGCCACCATCGTGCCCTGCCGGTGGAGGTGCCGCTCGAATGCCTCGATGTCCTCCAGCCGGTGCTGCCAGAAACGCTTGCCGACCAGCGCCGGCGGGAGGTGCTGCCGCTCCAGGATTTCCGGATGTATGCGCGTGACCAGCACCTCCTCGTAGTGGCTGCGGTTGAAGATGCCGATTTGCCCCGCCGCCGGCAGGTGGCGGGTGATGCGCCACAGGAAATCGTGCGTCAGGTCTTCCGGTCCCGGCGCCTTGAACGCCGTCACGCTCACGCCCTGCGGGTTCACGCCCGACATCACGTGCTTGATGGTGCCGTCCTTGCCCGCCGCGTCCATCGCCTGCAGCACGCAGAGCAGCGACCACGAGGCGTTGGCGAACAGCAGCTCCTGCAACGCCGACAGCCGCTCCACGCCTTCGCGCAGCAGCGCCTCGCCGTGCTCCTGGCGGATCGCCTCGCCGCCGGTGTCGCTGGGATCGTGGTCCTTGAGGTGGAAATCCTTGCCCGAGGTGACGCGGTAGCGGTCCAGCATCCGGCTGATCTGCTTCTGCTTCATGCGTGCCTCTTGATGGCCAGCGCCGCTGGCGCCTGGCAGGTCGGCATCATCTCGACGCGGTTGATGTTGACGCGCGGCGGCAGCGCCAGCACCCACGCGACCGCCTCGGCGATGTCCTCCGGCGTCAGCGGCTCGGTGCCGGCGTAGTTCTTGGCGGCCCGCTCGGCGTCGCCGCCGAACCGCACGACGCTGAACTCCGAGCCGCCGACCAGCCCCGGCTCGATGTCGGTCACGCGCACGCCGGTGCCGACCAGGTCGGCCTTGAGGTTGAGCGTGAACTGCTTCACGAACGCCTTGCTGGCGCCGTAGACGTGGCCGCCCGGGTACGGGTAGCTGCCGGCGACGCTGCCCAGGTTGACGACGTGGCCGCGGTCGCGCTCGACCATGCCGGGCAGCAGCATCCGGGTCATGTGCAGCAATCCGGTGATGTTGGTGGCGACCATGGTGTCCCAGTCGGACAGCTGCGCCGATTGCGCCGGGTCGAGGCCCAGCGCCAGGCCGGCGTTGTTCACCAGCACGTCGACCTCGCGCCAACCTTCCGGCAAGCTGCCCGGCAGCGCCCCCGTCGCCTGCGGGTCGGTGACGTCGAGCGGGAACGCCAGCACCGCGTCGCCCAACTCGGCCTGCAGCGCCGCCAGCCGGTCGGCCCGGCGCGCGGTGGCGACGACCCGGTGGCCGTCGCGCACGCAGCGGCGCACGATGGCGGCGCCGAATCCGGCGGACGCGCCAGTGACGAGGACAGTTTTGACGAGGGCGATCTTCATGGGCGGGCCGTTGTCGGGCATGGACGGGTCCTTCAGCTTGGCGGCAGTAGGCCGATCGACACCGGGCAGTGGCTGGACAGGCGTTCGCGCCAGTTCTCGCCGGTTTCGCGGTAGACCATAACCCGCAGGCTGTCGGGTTGCACCCAGTTGCGCGCCGCGCCGCCCAGCAGGATGTGGTCGACGAACGCCCCGCCGCCCCAGCATGGCGAGGCGTGGCGTTCGGTGGCGCGCAGCAGCGTGCCGGGTGTGGCGAGCATGGCCGCGAACGGGTCGTCGCCATCCATCACCCGGCCGAAATCGCCGGCGATGGCGAACGCCTCGCTGGCGGCCTGACGCTGCGCGATCCAGTCCGCCAGCGCCGCGCCCTGCTTGCGGAGCGTGGCGCAGGCGGGAACTTCGGCGCTGTCCAGGGGCGCGTTGCGGCAGCCGCTCTTGAGGTGGACCGCCAGCACCCGAAGCGCGCCCCCCGGCAGGTCGAGGCGGATGTCGGCACCGCTACGCAGCCGGTAGCGCGCATGGGCGAACAGGTCGAGCGCCGTGACGTCGGGCTGCGGCGTGAATGCGACGCCCTGCCGCACGGCAATGCCGGTGCGCTGCACGACGGCGTCGCCGGTCATGTGCAGCGCCCAGCTTTCGGCAGGAAACACCGTCCGGGCGGCGTCCGGCCCGTCGACGCCTTGAAACGCCACCACGTCGGCATCCAGCGCCGCGGCGTAGGCGGCGAGTTTCGCCAGGTCGACATCGGCGTGGGGGCCGATCCGGGCCGGCAGGGCCGGGTCGCCCGCCGGCCGCAGCGTGAGCCAGCCCAGGTCCCAGGTGGTGAGCTTCAACGCCGCCGCGCCGGCCGGCGCGGCGGCAAGCCAGAAGCCGAGCAGAACCATGATGAGGCGCATGTCGCATCGTCCGCCTTGGCGGCCACGCTTGCAACGGGGGGGGCACGCTTGCAACCGGGGGGTTGACCTGCAAGCCGGGTTTAGGCTCCGTGCCGGTGTGCCAACCCCCCTGACGGCCTCCCAATCCTCGGTCGAGCGCCGCCGGGCTACGCTGCCGTGGCCAGCCCGCCTGGCCACGTGCGCCCTGTTCGCGTGCAACGGCCTGGGTTTCGGCGCCTGGATCAGCCTGCTGCCCCGGTTGCGCGAGGTCGCGGGACTGAACGACGCGGCGCTGGGAGTCGTGCTGCTGGCGTTGAGCGTCGGCGCCATGCTGGCCATGCCGGTGGTCGGGCGGGTCGCCGCCAGGGTCGGCGCCGGGCCGACCTGCCTAGTGGCCGGCTTGGCGTTGCTGGTGGTGCTGCCGCTGCCGGGGCTGGTGCGGGGCTACGTCCTTTTGCTTGTCGTGGTGACTTTCCTCGGAGTGGCGCTGGGCACGCTGGACGTGGGGATGAACGCCCATGCCTCGCGCGTGGAGCGGCATTGGGGCTCGGCCATCATGTCGTCGTTCCACGGCGTCTGGAGCGCCGCTGGATTCGGCGGCGCGGCGCTGATGGGATTGCTGCTGTCGCGCGGCTACGACCTGCCGGCCTGCTTCGGCGTGGCGGCGGCCGGATGCGGCGTGCTGGCGCTGGCGGCGCTGGCGTGTGGGCGCGGCATCCCCGCCGAAGCGGCGCCGGCGTTGCCAAGGCAGCGATTCAGCCTGCCGGCGCGCGCGCTGCTCGGGGTGTCGGCGATGGCGGCGCTGAGCTTCATCATGGAAGGTGCCATCTCCGACTGGAGCGGCGTCTACCTTCACGTCGTGCTGCGAGCCAGCGCCGCACGCGCCACCATCGCGTACCAGGGGTTCGCGCTGGCGATGGCGGTTTGCCGCTTCGGCGGCGACTTCGTGGTGCGCCGGCTGGGGCCGGTCGCCGTGCTCCGGCTCGGCGGCTTGTTGGCGGCAGTCGGGGTCGGCCTGGGCCTTGCGATGCGCGACGCTGCGGCGGCGGCGGCTTCGTTCGCGCTGGCCGGGATCGGCCTTGCCAACGTGGTCCCGGTGGTGTTCAGCGCCGCCGGACGGCGTGGCCCGCAGCGAGTCGCGACCGTCGCGACCGTCGGCTACGCCGGGTTGCTCGGCGGCCCGCCGCTGCTCGGGTTCGTGGCGCAGCACGCCGGCCTGGGCGCGGCGCTGGCGCTGGTCCCGGTCGGCGCCCTCGCGCTCATCGCAATCGCCCCGAGTATAAAATGACAGGCGTCAAGTGACGCGCCGGCGTCGCGCGCTGAGCCTGCTGCTGGCGTTCATCCGCGACGAGGCGGCGGGAGGCATTGTGCTGGTGCTGGCGGCGGCGGCGGCCATCGTCTGGGCCAACTCGCCGTTCGCCGCGGCCTACGCCGCCATGCTGCACCTGCCGGTGGCGCTGCTGCTCGGCCCGCTGCAGCTGCGAGTCGACCTGCACTTCGTGGTCGATGACGGGTTGATGGCGGTGTTCTTCCTGCTGGTCGGGCTGGAGATCAGGCGTGAGGTCACCTCCGGCCAGCTCGCCTCGCTGCCCCGCGCCGCGGCGCCGTTGGCCGCCGCCTTGGGCGGGATGGTCGTGCCGGCGCTGATCTACGTCGCCTGGAACCGGCAAGATCCGGGAGCGCTGCGTGGCTGGGCGATCCCGGTCGCCACCGACATCGCCTTCTCCCTGGCGGTGCTGCAGCTGCTCGGGCCGCGCATTCCCGCCGGGCTGAAGGTGTTCCTGACCGCGCTGGCGATCATCGACGACCTCGGCGCCATCCTGATCATCGCCTTCTTCTACACCGCAGACCTGAACCTGCCCGCCCTTGGCTTGGCGGCGCTGGCCTGGCTGGCGCTGTTCGGGCTGAACCGCGCCGGAATCCGCCGGCTGACGCCGTACCTGGTCGGCTTCGTGGTGATCTGGGGCTGTTTCGTGCGCTCCGGCGTGCATGCCACCCTGGCCGGCGTCGCGGTGGCGATGGTGGTTCCGATGGCCGGCGAGCGCAGCCCCGGGCAGCGGCTGGAGCATACGCTGAACGACCTGGTGGCGTTCGTGGTGCTGCCGCTGTTCGGCCTGTTCAACGCCGGCCTGCCGCTCGGCGGCCTGTCGCTGCGGGCGCTGGCCGACCCGGTGGTGCCCGGCATCGCGCTCGGCCTGTTCGCCGGCAAGCAGGCCGGGGTGTTCGGCGTCACCTGGCTGGCCAGCCGGCTGCGGCTGGTGCGGCTGCCGGAGGGGCTCGACTGGGGCATGGTCTACGGCGCCGCGATCCTGTGCGGCATTGGGTTCACCATGAGCCTGTTCATCGGCAACCTGGCCTTCCCGCAGGGCGAGCGCGCCACCGAGCTGAAGGCGGCGGTGTTCGCCGGCTCGCTGCTGTCGGCGGCGGTCGGCGCCGCCGTGCTGGCGGCGGTTACCCGACGTCCGGGCGTCCGCAAACCGTGACGCCTGTGGCTGAGCGGCCCCGTCGAACCGCAGCAGCTGGACGTCGAGTGCTTCGGCAACTCGTGCGGCGAGGGCGACCAGGCAGAGCCCCGCGACGACGCATGCCCGCCGCGGCAGCATCGCTGCCCCAAGGCCGGCAAGCAGGCAGAACGGCATTCCGCTCCAGAGCACGTAACCCGGCATCCAGACCGGATGCACCTGCGAGGGCGACAGCCGGGGACAATGGCCGACTGCAACGGTTTGGTCGATCCCGCTGCGAAGTTTGCTCGGAATACTCCGCAGCACTCACGCGGGGAACGAAAGGTAGGCGGCGAGCAGCGTCAGGCCGCCGACCGCCAGGGTGGCGTGCAGCCCGATGACCAGGATGTTGGGCCGCCGCCGTCGCAGCCGTGCCGCCGCCATCGCCGTCGCCAGCAGCAGCGTGGCCCCGAACAGCTCCGTCGCCACGATGCCGAACGAGCCGGCGCCCATGCTGACGCCGCGCCGCGGGCCGCCCAGCGACGACGCCAGCAGCAAGAACCCACTCACGCCGCAGGCGCCGTGAATTGCCCCCGGCAGCCAGCTGGCGGCCAAAGCGGGCCAGCGCAACGGCAACAGCAGCACGCCGATCCCTAGCAGCGCCGTCGTCGCCAGCACGGCGGCGGCGGCGATCATGCCGCCACCACGGCGCGCAGCGTCGCCAGGCGCGGCTCGGCGTTGAGCGGCCGTCGCGAATGCACGATCGGGTCGGCAGCGGGCAACTCGGGTTGAGGCATGTGCGGCACACTGTTGCGATAGGCCGCAATCTGAGGTTTGCGGCGAAGTCTGGCTAGGGTCGGGCGGGCGCCCGTGCGGCGCGGCGCCGCTTGCTGTAGTAGGTCGGCGATGAGTTTTGCAGGACGCCCGCGCGGCGAGGGACGCGACAGCTACCACCACGGCAACCTGCGTGAGGCGTTGGTCGCGGCGGCGCTGACCTTGATTGCCGAGCGCGGGCTGTCCGGCTTCGCCTTTGCCGAGCTGGCGCGCGCCGCCGGGGTCAGCGCCGCGGCGCCGTACCGCCACTTCCGCGACCGCAACGCGGTCATCATCGAGGTCGCCCGGCGCGGCTTCGAGCAACTTCGCGACAGCCTCGACGTGGCCTACGGCGGCGGCCGGCCCGATCCGCTGACGGCGATCGAGGCCTGCGCCAAGGTCCATATCGACTTCGCCCGCCGACATCCGGCGTTCTACGCCGCGATGTTCGAGACCGGGTTCCCGCACGAGGACGATGCCGACCTCGCGGCAGCGGCGGACGCAGCGTTCGCGGTGATGCGCCGGGCGGCGGAGGCGGCTTGCGCCGCCTGCAAGACCGCGCCGCGACCGCCGGCGCTGATGGTGGCGCTGCACGTCTGGTCGTGGACGCACGGCATCGCGACGCTGTTCGTCGGCGGCTCCCAGGGCGGACGCTGGCAGATGCCCATGGCCGCCGAGGAGCTGCTGGAGGCTGGGTTGCTGATCTATTTCGGCTCGCTCGGCCTCGCGATCCCGCACACGAAAGTGTGATTAGCGACAGCGGAGCAAAGCGCCCAGCTAAGTGAATGTGCTTAACATTAACTTAGAGGCTGCCATGATGTATGCTTCAAGGCTCGACGAGTTCGGCAAGCCGGCCTGGATTGCGGCCACCGTATTCGGGTTCTGGGCGTTCTGGCCGTTGGGCCTTGCCGTCCTGCTGTTCCTCGCCCTGAGCGGGCGGCTGCGGGAGTGGCGCATGGAGTCGCGCGGGTTCTGGCGCAACATGCAGGCGGACAAGGGCGACCGGGCAGCGGGCGGGCGGGCGTCGCGCCGCAGCGGGCGGTCCAGCGGCAACCATGCGTTCGACGCCTATCGCAGCGAGACCATCCAGCGGCTCGAGGATGAGCAGCGCGAGTTCGCCGAGTACCTGGAGCGCCTGCGCCAGGCGCGCGACAAGTCCGAGTTCGACCAGTTCATGGCCGAGCGCCGCAAGCGCCCCGAAGATGCCGACAACGCCGTAATGTAATGCGATGCCGAGCAGCGTGGCGGCAGGCAGCCGCTTTCCGCCACGCTGTTAATCGTTGCTGTCAAGGACCGGTACGACCAGCAGCGCATGGCCGTCGGGATCGAACACCACCGCCTCGTCGTCTATGGCGTCACTCTCCATCACCATCCGCGTCGCGACGATGTCGGGAAGGTCCGTAATTACGGCGCGGCCGGCGGGCGCACGGTATTCCAGCAATGCGATGTATGGCGTCGCCTGATCCAACGGACGTATCGCCGTCACCTCGAGTTCAACGTTCTGCAAGCCAGTCAGCCGGTCCTGCTCCGGTCCGGCGTTCACCCGTCGCGACCCCCGCGAAAAACCCAGCTGCTCGTAGAACGCGACGCTCAAGGCGGTGTCGGTCACGTTGATGGCCGAATGGTCGATGCCGGCCGATGTGGCGGCTTCCGCGAACTGGATCAGTTCCAGCGGATGCCCGTCGGGGTCGCGGAACCTGTAGGCCACTGCCCCGCCCCACGCCGCCGGAAGCTGCTGCGGGCCATCCCGGGTGATCGGCGTGTAGCGATGCCGTCGCAGGCGCTCGAACGCCGCGGCGATGTCGGGCGTGGCGATGGCGAAATGCTGGAACCAGAGGTCGGCGCTGCTGCTGTCGGCGGGGTAGGCCAGGCCCGGCGGGTCGCACAGCGCCAGTTCGACGCGCTGCTTGCCGAGGGCCAGAGTACGCGTATGCGCCCGACGCACTCCCAGCAGCCGTGCCAGGACGGCGTCATCGACGGTGCTGCCCACCGGCGAGAAGCCGAGTGCTTGGGTATAGAATTCCTGCGCCAGGTCTAAATCGCCGACGTTGATGCCGATACGGAGCAGCCGGCGCACCGTCATGGGCGCGAGCCGCCATTCAACACGCCGCTTCGAATCACCGTAAGCCCCGTTGCAGGATTGTGCGTGATAGCGTCGATGGGCGGCCGGGGTTGCAGTCAGCCGGGTTGCAGTCAGCCGGGTTGCAGTCAGCCGGGTTGCAGTCAGGCGCTGTGGATGTCGAGGCAGCCCAGTTGCAGCCATTGTGGCGACATTCTCAAGAAGTGCACCGTGCCGCTGCCCGACAGCGCCAACGTGGTGCCGCCATGCCCGTCGCTGGCCAGCGCTCCCGCCGAGACGCCGACCCCGAGGTCCAGGCTGAGCGTCGCGTGCGCCCCGACATCGCCGAGCGTGACCCGCGACGCGCCCGACGCCAGATGCAGCCACAGCGCCCCGGCCGCGTCGTCGATGGCGAGGTTGCCGGCGGCGAGGAACACGGCGTTGCTGGTACCGTGCAGCGACAGCGCGCTGCTGCCTCCGGCGAGCGCCACCGTGGCCCGGTCCCGGCCGGCGTCGATCGTGTTATGGCCGCGGCCCAAGGCCACATAGTTGCCGGCCCCTGCCAGCCGCACGCTGTTGTTGCCGTCGCCGCTCCTGACGGTGGTGGCGTCGGCTGCGGATGCCACCCGGTTGCCGCCGCTGCCAAGCTCGATGTCGTCGCCCGCGCCTGCGCCCGCAACGACGGAGTTGTCGCCGTTGCCGAATTGCAGGTAGTTGCCGCTGCCAGCGAAGGCGACCTGGTTGGCGCCGTCGCCCAGCATGACGCAGGCGGTGCCGATGCCGGCGTCGATGATGTCGTTGCCGGTGCCGCCGAACGCGTAGACCGCGTCGTTGCCGAGGCCGAGACGGACGTAGTTGCCGTTGCCGCTGGCCGACACTCGGTCGGCGCCATCGCCCAGGGTCACGCAGGCGGCGCCTGTCAGCCCGGCAACGATGTCGTTGCCGTTGCCGCCGCCGATGTTCTCGCCGCCGCCGCCGCCGCCGTCGACCGACTGGTTGGCGTCGCCGAAACGGAGATAGCTCCCATCGCCCGGCAGCGACACTGTGGCCACGCGGGCCAAGGCGGGCAACGTCATCTGGTTTCCCGTACTCAATGAATGCTGAAAAGCATTTAAACGAGTTTTGTTTTCGAAACACCAACCTAAATGGGAACGGACGCGCACTCTTGAGCCGGACCCCACGCAGGGGTTTAACCCCGATGGATCGGAGCCGCCGTGCTTCGGCTAAGCCGTCGCTTCAGCTAAACCGAACCGGATGCTAGGACGGCGGCGTACCTGGCCGGGAGTGGTTCGCTTCCGCGGCAAGGGACGGGGAGCGGCGTCATGTTGGCCAGTCTTGCATCGTGGATCGTGGCGGCGATCGGGGCCGGCGGCTATGCCGGGGTCGCGGTGCTGATGGCGCTGGAATCAGCCTGCATCCCGCTGCCGTCCGAAATAATTATGCCGTTCGCCGGCTACCTCGCCTCGACCGGGCGGTTCAGCCTCGTGTTGACGGCGCTCGCCGGGGCGGTCGGCTGCAACATCGGCTCGACCGTCGCCTACTGGGTCGGCGCGCGCGGCGGGCGGCGCTGGATCGAGCGCTGGGGACCGCGGGTGCTGATCCACCGACAGGACCTGGAGCGCGCCGACCGATTCTTCGCGCGGTTCGGCCCGGTGGCGGTGCTGATCGCCCGCGTGCTGCCGGTGGTACGCACCTTCATCGCGTTTCCCGCGGGCATCGTGCGGGTGCGCCAGCTGCCGTTTCAGCTCTACACCTTCGTGGGGTCGTTCGCCTGGTGCTACGCACTCGCCTATGTCGGCTTCCAGCTCGGCGCCAAGTGGGACAGCGACCCGCGGCTGCGCGGCTTCCTGCACCGGTTCGACTTGGCGATCGTGGTGCTGGGACTGGCCGCGTTCGCCTGGTTCGTGTGGAGCCGCACCCGCCAGCGTCGTCCCAACTAGGCGCCGTTACTTCGGCGCGCCGACCTGGAGCGCCGGGCTGGCGCGGGCGAAAGCGTCCAGCTCCTCGCAGCTGCCGACGATGCGCTCGACGGTGGGGATGTCGGCGACCTCGATTTTGAACACCCGCGCGACCGCGGCGATGCTGGCCAGGCAGATGTCGGCGAGGCCGGGGATGTGGCCGTGGCAGAACGTGCCAGTCGCCGTCTCGCTCGCCAGCCGCGTCTCCATCGCCTGCAGGCCGCGGGTGAACCAGTTCACCTGCCAGGCGCGCCAGGCGGCGTCGTCAAACCCGGCCTCGAGCAGGTACTTCTTGACCCGCGGCACCACCAGCGGATGCGTGTCGCTGGCCATCATCGCCGCCAGCGAACGTACCCTGGCGCGAGAGTACGGATCGGTCGGCAGCAGCGGCGGGCGGGGGAACCGCTCGTCCAGGTATTCCAGGATGGCCACAGACTGGGTCAGCGGCGGATGGCCGGCCTCCACCAGAGCCGGGATCGCGCCCTGCGGGTTCACCGCCAGGAACTCGTCGCCGAGCTGCTGGCCGGCCTCCAGGTCGATCTGCGTCTCCTCCACGGCGACGCCCTTGAGGTTCAGCGCCACCCGCACGCGGTAGGTGGCTGAGGAGCGCCAGAAGGCGTAAAGCTGAATCGGCGGCTGTTCGGCCATGGCATTCTCTCCCTCGCGCCCGCTGCGCTGCGGGTCAGTCCATATGCCACTGTAACGTCAGCAGATAGGAGAATCCGGTGGCGGGACCGATCTCGGCCCGCATGATCGGATCATCCATTCGGCCCAGTCCACCGAAGCGCTGCGAAGTCGATCGTCAAGCTTTGGCCGTCAAGCTTTGGCGGCGGTCGATACTTCCGGCACGAACTGGCTGATCAACTCGGGAAGCGTCGTCTTGCCCATGTCCACCGCGGCGGTTCCGCCGGCCAGCAGCACCGTCACGTCCGTGATGCCGATGAAGCCGAGGATTTGCTTGAGGTAGCTGCTTGCCAGGTTGTAGGCCTCGGTAGGCGATCCGGCGGTGTAGACGCCACCGGACGCCAGGATCACGGTCGCCTTCTTGCCTTTGACCAAGCCCTCGTAGCTCGACGTGAAGGTGACGCCGAGGCGGACGACGTGGTCGATATAGGCCTTCAGCACGGCGGGAACGGAGAAGTTGTATATCGCCGTGCCGATGACGATGTGGTCGGCCGCCATCAGCTCGGAGATGAGTTCGGTGGAGACGGCCAGCGCCGTCTTCATCTCTGGCGAGTGCTGCTCGGCGGGCGAATACGCGCCGGCGATCCACGGCAGGTCGACGAACGGCAGGTTCGTCTTCATCAGGTCGCGCATCACCACCGTTCCGCCGGAATGGTTGGCCTTCCAATCCTCGATGAACTTCGCGGCGAGATTGCGGGAGACGGAATGATCGCCACGCGGGCTGGATTGGATTGCGAGAAGGCTGGGCATGAAAAACCTCTTTCGATGGTTTCAAGGCGAGCTGGCTTACGCCATGGGACGCCGAGCTGCGCCGGGATACCGGTACTGTCGTAATTAGGCAACGTTCCGCAACCGCGTGCCGATGATCTACGGCGTGACCCGGCGGGGTGTCGCCGCTTTGTGCATCGCCTCGATCGTGGTGCGGTCGATGCTGGCGAGGTGCGCCGCCATGGCGGCGGTATTCCATGCCCGGCCGCAACAATCGGCGCAGGGGAGTGCCGCCATGGCCGTGCAGACCGTCAAGCACGTCCGTGCCTACGTCGTGCGCGGCCATTGAATCGACGACTACATCGCGACCCCGATGGCGCGCTACCCCGAATACCGCGCCAGCCGCCAGAGCTTCGGCCTGAACCCGCTCGGCACCCTGGTGGTCGAGGTCGGTCGAGGCCAGCGACGGCACGATTGGCTTTGCGCCCACCACCGGCGGCGAGGTCGCGGCCTGGATTGTGGAGAAGCACCTGTCACGCTTCCTCGAAGCCCAGCGTGTCTCCGACATCGAGAAGATGTGGGACCAGATATACCTCGCTTCCGGCGGCGAGTTGCGGGTGGTGCTGATCGCCATGCTCGGCGGCACCTACATCTACGGTGGCCGCGGCACCATCCTCGGCAGCGTCCTGGTTGCTGGTCATCATCGCCACCGGCATGACCGTCGCCTAGGTGCCGAGCACAAGGTAGACACGGTGAAGGTGACCGGCCTCGATACGCCGCATCGGATGCGTCGCTTCGTCCAGGACGGCACGATGACGGCGTTCCAGCTGTGGAGCCCGTACAACGAGGGCCTGCTCGCCGCCTGTTTCGCGGTCGGCGTGAAGAGCGGCAAGATCGAGGACAAGCCCGGCACGACCTTCGAGGTTCCGGGCCTTGGCACTGTCGCCGTCGGCGCCAATATCGCCGTCGACACGCAGGCCGACCTCACCACCCTCGACAAGTCCAGCATCGACCAGTTCCACTTTTGACCCGCAACCGGGAGCCGTCCGTGGACGGTTCCCGGTTGCGCCGCTCGGTGGCCTTGGCCGGTCATCGACCGCTGCGGCTCAACTCCGTTGCCAGCGCTTCCGGCGAGTTCACCGGCAGGCCGCACACGCCGCTTCGACAGACGTAGGCGGCGACTTCTCCGGATTTCGGCTTTCCGTAGGCGGGATGCCCGGCCGAGAGCGAGTCGGCGTCGCTGGTACGCAACACGCAAACCGCCGGGTCTGGCGACCGCAGCGCCGTGGCCGCCAACGCCGCGGCGTCGCGGTCGTCGAGCGGGCCGGCCACGACCACGACGGCGGCGTCATGCAGCAGCCCGGCGGCGGCCAACAGCGTCGGCATCGCGACCAGGCGGCGTTCGGCCCCGCCAAAGGCACGTACGACCGCCTCGGCGTGCGCGCGCCACCGAGCTTCGCCGGTCAGGTGGTATAGCCGCGCAAACACCTCCGCCATCACGCCGTTGCCGGACGGGGTCGCGCCGTCGAAGGCGGAACGCGGCCGGCCAGCCGGCGCGTCCGCAGCGTCGGCGGCGCTGCCGAAAAAGCTGCCGTCGGCGTCGGCAAAGAACTGGAGCGCTGCCTCGACATGCCCGATCGCGTGGCGCAGGTAGGCCGGCGCGCCGGTCGTCTCGAACAGCGCCAACGCCGCGCGAGCCATCGCCGCCTGGTCGTCGAGCATTCCCGGGGCGGTGACCTGGCCCTGCCGCCAGGCGTGCAGCACGCGCCCGTCGGCGGCCATCATATGCGCGCGCAGGAACGCGAATATCGCGGCGGCGCGGGCGAGCCAGCCCGGCCGGTCGAACACCCACGCCGCCCTGCACAGGGCGGCCACGGCGAGCGCGTTCCAATCGGCCAACACCTTGTCGTCGCGCCCTGGCCGGACGCGCAGCGCTCGGGCGTGCAGCAACGCCGCGCGGCCCTGCGCCAGCGACTTCTCCTCCCCGACGCTGCCCGAAGGCGTCACGCGGCGCAGAATGGTGCGGCCTTCCCAGTTGCCTTGGGCGGTGACGTCGTATGCCGTCTTGAAGGCATCCGCCCGGTGGCCGAGCGCCGCATCGACCTCGCTCTCGGACCAGACGTAGAAGCGGCCTTCCTCGCCTTCGCTGTCGGCGTCTTCGGAAGCGGCGAGGGCAAACTTCCCGTCGGCGTCGCGGTCGGCCACCATGTCGCGCAGCAGCCAGCCGACGGTCTCATCGGCGCGCTGCGGCCATAGCGGATCGTCGGACCCTGCCGCCACCAGCGCCAGCAGCTCGAGAAGTTGCGCGTTGTCGTAGAGCATCTTCTCGAAATGCGGCGCCAGCCATTCGGCGTCGGTCGAGTAGCGCGCGTAGCCGCCGCCGAGATGGTCGTAGACGCCGCCCTGCGACATCCGCCGCAGCAGCAGCCGCACGGCATCGCCGCAGCCGGGATCGCCGGTGCGGCAGTGCTCCCGCCAAAGCAGGCGGAAGCTCGGCGGGTGAGGGAATTTCGGCGCGCCGGCCATGCCGCCGCCTACCGGATCGGTGCCGGCCAGCAACGTGGCGGCGACTGCGGCAAGATCGGCTGGCTGGAGCGCGTCGCCCGGCATGGTCGCCGACATGCGGGCCAGCGCCGCGGCAATCGCGTCGGCGTTGGTTCCAATGGAGGGGTCCCGCTCCTGGTACGCTGCGGCGACGCCCTGCAGCACTTGGCGAAACCCGGGCCGGCCCCAGCGCGGCTCGGGCGGGAAGTAGGTGCCGCCCCAGAACGGCGCGCCGTCCGGGGTCAGGAACATGGTTAGCGGCCAGCCGCCGTTCTCGCCCGTCGCCTGCAACGCGTTCATATACTGCTGGTCGATGTCGGGCCGCTCCTCCCGGTCGACCTTGATGTTGACGAACAGGGCGTTCATCAACGCCGCCGTTTCCGCGTCCTCGAAAGATTCGTGCGCCATGACGTGGCACCAGTGGCACGCGGCATAGCCGACCGACAGCAGGATCGGCCGGTCCCGGGCACGGGCGTCGGCGAGGGCGGCCTCGCCCCATTGCTGCCAATGCACCGGGTTGTCGGCATGTTGCAGCAGGTAAGGCGAGTTCGCCTCGCGCAAGCGGTTGCTGTCGGACATGGGTTCCCCGAACTCAGCGCGCGCCGTGGGCCGCTGCCATCATATCGATGGCGGCGAGCTTGGCGTGAAATGCGGACCAGCCATCATCGGCGGCGATTGGCGCCCAGACCGCCTCGACGTCGTCGACCAGCATGGTGCAAGGAGTGCCGGCCGCGAAATACAGGTGGCTGCGCGGCTCGCCGGCATAGCCGGCCAGCGCGTCCCGCAGCGGCGCGAACGCCGGCTTTCGGTAATCCTCGCCCAGCGGCTCGGCGGGGTCGCCGAACAGGTCGTAGAACACCTGTTCGAACTTCGCTCCGGTTTCAGCCATGAATTGCCGCAACGCCTGACCCAACGCCGCTTCCGGCGCGTCTCGCGGCGCCAGCGGCAGCAGGCGCTCGCCCAGTCGCACCAGGTTCCACAGCAGCGTCTCCGGCTGCCGTCCATAGGCATACAACCCGTTATGGTCGAAGTAGGCGGCGGTGAAATCCAAGTCGTAGGTCGGCAGGAGCCGCCACGGCCCGTAGTCGAAGCTCTCGCCGGTGACGTTGGCGTTGTCGGTGTTGGGCACGCCATGGACGAAGCCGGCGACCATCCGCTGACCGTCGCCGCCGCGCGACCACGGCGTGCGCCCGCTGCCCTTGGTCGCGCGGTCGTGCGGCTGCGCGAACAGGAAGCCGCGCCCGTCGCCGAGGTCGGGGTTGTAGTTGCGGAACTGGTGGCCGTGGTAGCGCACGACGTGTTGCGGGAACGTCGCCGGCTCGACCGCATCGTAGAACACGTCGCCCAGCTCGGCATGGGCGCGTGACGGCCGGAGCGGCATTCCGCTCATTCCGCCGCCGCGTAGCGTGACGCCAAGGCTTGGGCGTGTGCCGCCTCGTCAATCAGCCGGCCGCCGGCGAGCCAGACCTCGCGGACCGTCCCCGTCGAGTCGCGTTCCCGACGCACCGGCTCGCCGTGGCTGCGAAACCCGCCGGCCAGGGTGATCCGTCCCTGGTCCGGCTCGGTGATGGTCAACTCGGCCGCCTTGTCCAACGGCTTCAGCAGGTTGGGCATCGCCACCAGCACCTTGTCGCCGGCCGGCACCAAGTCGTTCGGCCCCCAGACGCTCCACCAGCGCCCGCCCCAGTCCGCGACCTCGGGGCGCGGCGCGCCGGACGCCGCGAACACCTGCAGGATGTGCAGCACGCCGTCGAGCCAGGGCCAGCAAGGCCCATCGGCCGCGTTGGTCAGCACCGACACGCTGACCTCGTGCGACGGCACCACCACGGTGCGGGTCAGGGTGCCCGGAAAGCCGCCGGAATGGCCGAACCAGTCGCCGAAATCCGATTTTCCGCTGATGGTGCCGAGGCCGTAGCTGGTGGGCGTGGCGGTGTAGGCGTCGTGCCATAGTGGGCGCGCCATCTCGCGCCGGCTGGCGGCCGAGAGCACGTTGCTCGCCGCGTCCGGCGCAAGCTGGCCGAAGAACCGTGCCAGGTCGGCGGCGGTGCTGACGAAGCCAGTGGCGGCGGCCAGCGCGCCGGTGGCAGCCTCGCCGGGAAACACCACCCGATGGCCCAACGGCCATTTCAGGCTGTGGCCGCGCGCCATGTCGGTGATCGAGGCCGCGTACTCCGGCAGCGTTTCGGTCAGCCCGGCGGCCTCGACGATCTCGCGCTGGACCCACTGGCAGTATGGCTCGCCGGTCACCGCCTCGATCACCAGCCCAGCCAGCACGAAGGCATGGTTCGAGTATTTGAAACGAGTGTTCGGGGTGATCGCCGGCGGCAGCGTCAGGTCGGCGCGGATTTGCGCCTGAGCAGGAAACGGCGCGTTGTCCGACCAGTAGCCGCTGTCCTCGCCGTCACGGAACAGGCCGGCGCTGTGCGACAGCAACTGCGTCAACGTCGCCTGCGCCACGTCGGGATGCAGGCCCTCGACGTATTGCCCAGCCCGGTCGTCCAGCCGCAGCCGGTCCTGCTCGCGCAGCCTCAGCATGGCGGCGGCGGTGAACGTCTTGGAATGCGACGCCACCCTGAAGCGATGGCGTGGCGTCATCCGCTCGCGCCGCGCCAGGTCGGCGTGGCCGAACGCCTGCTCCAGCAGCACCTCGCCCCGATGCGCCACCGCGACGACGCAGCCCGGCTGCTCGGACTGGCGCATCTGGTAGTCGAGCCACGTGGGGATGTAGGCCAAGGCAGGGGGAAGCCAGGTCGGCATGTCGCACCCGTGGGTTGAGCTATCGTCCTAGCGCCGCCCGAATTGCGGCGGCGCCAGCGTCCAGGGCCGCGCGCGCGCGCGGCTGCATGGCATAGAAGCTGAGGAAGCCATGAATGGTTCCAGGCAGGCAGCGATAGCTTGCAGCGACGCCGGCGGCGCGCAGGCGGTCGGCGTAGATCGCCCCCTCGTCGCGCAGCGGATCGAACTCGGCGGTGAAAATCGCGGCTGGGGGCAGCCCCGCCAAGTCGGCGCTGGCGACCGCGAAATACGGGTGATCGTGACAGACCGGGTCCATGTACTTCGCCAGGTACCAGTGCATCGCCTCGGTGGTGAGAAAATAACCCTCGGCGTTGCTCTGCCGCGAGGCGACATCGACGATGCCGCAGGTCGGCGGGTAGTACAGCAATTGGAACGCAATCGCCGGGCCCGACCGGTCGCGCGCCATCAAGGCGGAAGCGGCGGCGAGGTTGCCTCCGGCGCTGTCGCCGGCGACCGCGATGCGCGATGACCCCAGCCGCTCGGCATTGTCTGCGACCCATTGCAGCGCCGCGTAGACGTCTTCCGTGGCCGCCGGGAACGGGTGCTCCGGGGCGAGCCGATAATCTACCGCCGCCACCGTGCAACCGGACCGCCGGGCCAGCCGGCAGCAGATGGCGTCATGCGACTCCAGCCCGCAATGCACGAAGCCGCCGCCATGGATGAACAGCACGACGCCGCCGATTGCTCCGCGCGGCCGGTACAGCCGCACCCGCAGCGGCGATTGCGGGCCGGCGATGACTGTCTCCTCCACTGCGGCCAGGCCGGGCCGGGTCAGCCAGTGCGGCAGCATCGGCTGGTTCGTCGCGACGCGCAGGGCGGTCAGGTCGTCGGGCATCTTGCCCCCGAGCGCGTGCTTGCGGAGCATGAACAGGATCAGGCGCGACGACAGGGCGAGCGCCATGCGGACCGCGCGCGGCCAGGTTCGGCGCTAGGCCGAGTGCGCCCGCATCTTGTGCCCGGCCGGCGTCGGCTTGCGGAAGCGGCGGGGCTGCGCGGCAACGGGGCGCGGCAGGGCGACGCCGCTCGCCGGCCTGATGCTCACCTCGTCGGCGCCCTCGGCCGGTAGCGCCGCGGTGAAGGCCGGCGCGATGGCCTCGCGGATTTCGAACCGCGTTTCGGTGTCGGCGATCTTGATCGCGCCGATGTCGCGCTTCTTGACGCCGCCCAGCCGGCAGATCAGCGGCACCAGCCATTTCGGGTCGGCCTTGTTGTGCCGGCCGATGTTCATGGTGAACCAGGCCATCGGCTCGGACCCACGCTCGAAGCCAGCTGGCCCACCCTCGAAGCCAGCTGGCCCACGTTCGAAAGCAGCCGGCGTTGCAGCCTCGCGAACCGGGCGGGCGCTGCCCTCGCGCGCCGGGCGGCGTTCGAACGCCGCCGTCGGCGGCGCCAGCTCCTCCGGCGCCGGCAGCCGGGCGCGGTGCAGGCGGATCAACGCGGCGGCGATCTCCTCGCCGCTGCGTCCCTCCAGCAGCGCCCGCGCCAAGGTCAAGTCCTCCGGATCGACGGCGGCGGTCAGGATCGGGTCGGACAGCAGCCGCTGGCTGTCCCGGGCGCGGATGTCCTCGACGCCTGGGGCCGGCTGCCAGGTCGCGGACACGCCCGCCGTGCTGATCAGCGTCTCGGCGCGGCGGTAGCGGTTGGCCGGCACGATCAGCAGGCACAGGCCCTTGCGCCCGGCCCGCCCGGTGCGCCCGCTGCGGTGCAGCAGCACCGACTTGTCGCCCGGCAGGTCGGCGTGGATGACCAGGCCCAGATCGGGCAGGTCGAGGCCGCGCGCCGCCACGTCGGTCGCCACGCACACCCGCGCCTGGCCGTCGCGCAGCGCCTGCAATGCCCGCGTGCGCTCGTTCTGGGTCAGCTCGCCGGACAGCGCCACCGAGGTGAAGCCGCGTTCCAGCAGGCTGGCGTGCAGGTGGCGCACCGCGTCGCGGGTGGCGCAGAACACCAGCGCGGTCGGCGCTTCGAAATAGCGCAGCACGTTGACGACGGCGTGCTCGGTCTCGTGCGGCGCCACGCGGATGGCGCGGTACTCGATGTCGGCGTGCGCCTGGTTGCGGACCAGCGTGTCGATGCGTAGCGCGTCATGCTGGAACTGCCGCGCCAGGGCCGCGATCTCGCGCGCGATGGTGGCCGAGAACAGCAGCGTACGGCGGCTCTCCGGGGCGGCGGCCAGCAGGCTGTCCAGCTCCTCGCGAAAGCCGAGGTCGAGCATCTCGTCGGCCTCGTCCAGCACCGCCACGCGCAGGCCCGACAGGTCGAGGCGGTGGCGCGTCAGGTGGTCGCAGAGCCGGCCGGGGGTGCCGACCACGATGTGGCACCCGGACGCCAGCGCGCGCGCCTCGGCCCGCGCGTCCATGCCGCCGATGCACGAGACGATACGCGCCCCGGTCGGCTCGTACAGCCACGACAGTTCGCGGTGGACCTGCATCGCCAGCTCGCGCGTCGGCGCCACCACCAGCGCCAGCGGCGCCGCGGCGGGTGCGAACCGCGTCGCCTCGCCCAGCAGCAGTTCGGCGAACGCCAACCCGTAGGCGACGGTCTTGCCCGAGCCGGTCTGGGCCGAGACCAGCAGGTCGCGCCCGGCCGCCTCCGGCTGCAGCACCGCCGCCTGCACCGGAGTCGGCTCGGTGTAGCCACGGGCGGCGAGCGCCTGCTCGAGAGCGGGGTTGGTGTGCGGAAAAGCCATTGATTTTCGTGATCCAAGATAGGGCAGCGGCCACGCCGCCGCGCCGGCGCTTGCATATAGGCCCTGCCGCCGCCAAACCCAACCGGCGGCCGAGCCGATGCCGCCGCAGCCAAGGACATGGCCGCCATGACCCTCGACCCCGACGACTGGAGCGGATTGCGGACACTGGGCCACCGCATGGTCGATGACATGATCGACCACCTGGCGGAAGTCCGCAGCCGTCCGGTCTGGCGGCCGATGCCCGCCGAGGTGCGCGCGGCGTTCGCCGCCGGCCCGCCGCGCGCCGGGGCCAGCGCCGAGAGCGTCTATGACGATTTCACGCGGCTGATCCTGCCGTACGGCACCGGCAACACGCATCCGTGCTTCACCGGCTGGGTCCACGGCGGCGGCAACGCGGTCGGGATGTTCGCGGAATTGCTGGCGGCGGGCTTGAACGCCAACCTCGGCGGCCGCGACCACGCGCCGGTCGAGGTCGAGCGGCAGGTGGTGCGCTGGTCGGCCGAGCTGCTTGGGCTGCCGGCGGAAAGCTCTGGGCTGCTGGTCACCGGCACCTCGGTCGCCAACCTGATCTGCGTGCTGGTGGCGCGCACCGCGGCGCTCGGTCCCGCGGTGCGTGTCGATGGCGTCGGCCGGTCGTGGCTGGTCGCCTACGCCTCGGAGAAGGCGCATAGCTGCGTGGCGCGGGCGATGGACATGGCCGGACTCGGCACCGCGGCGCTGCGGCAGGTCGGCGTCGACGCGGCGCACCGGATCGACGTGGCGGCGCTGACGGCGGCGATGGCGCACGATGCCGCCCGAGGATTGACCCCGTTCCTGGTGGTCGGCACCGCCGGCACGGTCGACATCGGCGCGTTCGACGACTTGGCGGCGGTCGGCGAGGTCGCTCGTGCCCGCGGCGCCTGGTTCCACGTCGACGCCGCGTTCGGCGCGGCGGCTGCCCTGTCGCCACGATGGCGTCCGTTGCTGGCCGGCATCGAGGCCGCCGACTCGGTCGCCTTCGACTTCCACAAATGGATGCAGGCGCCATACGACTGCGGCTGCGTCCTGGTGCGCGACCCGGCGATGCACCAGGCGGCGTTCGCGCAACAGGCCGCCTACCTTCGGCGCGAGGCGAGGGGATTGGCCGGCGGCCATCCCTGGCCCTGCGACCTCGGCCCCGACCTGTCGCGCGGCTTCCGGGCGCTCAAGGCGTGGATGGCGTGGCGCACCTACGGCAGCGACCGGCTGGGCGAGGTGGTCGACCAAACTTGCGCCGTAGCGCGGGCGTTGGCGGCGCGGGTGGACCGCGAGCCGGAACTGGAGCGGCTGGCGCCGGCGCCGCTCAACATCGTCTGCTTCCGGGCGCGCGGCGACGGCGACCTCGACGCCCAGAGCCTCGATGGGTTGAACCGGGAGATCGTGGCCGACCTGCAGGAAGCCGGCATCGCCGCGCCTTCGACCACGAGCATCGACGGCCGCGTGGCGATCCGCGCCGCCTTCGTCAACCACCGCGCCGAGATCGCCGACGCCGACGCGCTGGCCGACGCGGTGCTCGGCGCGGCGCGGCGGCGGCTACTTCTTACGGGGTGAGCGGCGGGCGAAGTCGTCCGCCATGTCGTTCAAGGTGGCGAACCGCACGCCGGGATGGCTCGCCATGTGCGCGTACAGCCGTTCCAGCATCATCAGCACCTGCGGGCGCCCGGCGACTTCTTGATGAACATCATCGGCGGCAGGTCGTCGAGGTACCAGCTGGCCGGGATCTCGATCAGGTCGGTCTCATGGCCGCGCTTGAGCGGGCGCGCATCCAATCCTGCGGCCGCTTCGTATAGTCGATCTTGGTCCAGGTATCGCCGACACGGACGTAGTAAGGCTCGTAATCGCGATGCATCAGGCTGCGGTCGTACTTGCTGCCCTTCTTCAGCAGCAGCTCGTTGCTGACCGGGCTGAACTCCCACCACGGCGCCACGTAGCCGGTCGGCCGCTTGCCCGACAGCTTGGCGACCAGCTCGATGCACTTGTCGAGCACAGCCTCCTCCTGCTCGGGCGTCATCTCGATCGGGTTCTCGTGGCTGTAGCCGTGGATGCCGACCTCGTGGCCGGCCGCCGCCACCGCCGCCATCTGCTCGGGAAACGTCTCGATCGAGTGGCCGGGCATGAACCAGGTGGTCTCGATGCCCCAGCGCTCGAACAGCGTCAGCAGGCGCATGCTGCCCACCTCGCCGGCGAACAGGCCGCGGCTGATGTCGTCGGGGCTGTCCTCGCCGCCGTAACTGCCCAACCAGCCCGCAACCGCGTCGACGTCGACGCCGAACCCGCAGACGATGTCTTTTGCCAAGCACCCGATCCCTTCCTTGCGACGGCCAGTTTTGCAACGGCCAGTCTTGCGACGGCCAGTTCGCGGCGCCGGCCACTGTCGTCCAGGTGCCAGCCAGGGTCTATCCGGCACGCTGGCGGGCGCGTTAACGGGTTGGTACGGACTTGCGCCCATGATGGCTGCAACACCAAGTTGTGGCTGATATGCAACACGTTTGACAAACCTTGGGCCATGCATGCCCAAGTGACCAAGCTCACTTTACTGTTGCTCGATTTTTCTCAGGTTGGGCGTAAAGGGATGGCTCGCGAGCGTAAACTTGGGGATTGTAAATTATTGTGTCTCTTAGTAACGGCTTGTTGACGAAGGTTTCTTTTTTGGAGTAAAGATTTCGTCAAGTGCTTAAGCTACGTTGCTTATCAATGGTAACGGCATGGCATCTCGTTAGAAGCAAAACGGAATCTGACATAATGGCGCGTAGATCAGCAAGAGTTGTGGTTTCTATGCGTGCCTCGTCATCAAATTGCCATCAGGATGCAACTATAGTGTGTCGAAGCGCAGTGCGTACATTTAGGACGAGCGGGAGTATGCGGTAATGCACATGCAAAACCTATCGGCCATTTCCGCCGAGGCTGCGTGCAGCAATGAGTCGCTGCGGCTACTGACGCTTGCCGCCACCGACTCCCCGATGGCTGCCATGTCGCATATGTTGCGGCGGTTCGCTGCGACCGACGCGCCGGTGCTGATCACTGGTGAGAGTGGAACCGGCAAGGAAGTCTCGGCGCACGCCATCCATGCCGCGTCACGCCGCCGCGACAAGCCGCTGACGGCGCTCAACTGCGCCGCGTTGCCGTCCGAGCTGATCGCGTCCGAGTTGTTCGGCTACGAAAAAGGCGCGTTCACCGGCGCCGTGACTCGCAAGATCGGCCAGATCGAGCACGCCCATGGCGGCACGCTGTTCCTGGACGAGATCGGCGACATGCCGATCGATTTGCAGAGTCACCTGCTGCGGTTCCTGCAAGAAGGCGCCATCTCGCGCGTCGGCGGTCGCGGCGAGGCGATTCGCGTCGATGTCAGAATCATCGCCGCCACCAACGTCGATCTTTCGGCCGCGATGCGCAACGGCCGGTTCCGCGAGGACCTGTTCTTCCGCCTGAACGTGCTGTCGCTGCACATGCCGCCGCTGCGCGACCGGGTCGGCGACCTGGAGCCGTTGGTCTACCGCTTTCTCGCCGAGAGCGCCGAGCAGGTCGGCCGACGGGTGCAGGGCATCACGCCCGAGGCGATGGCGGTCCTCCTGGCGCATGGATGGCCCGGCAACATCCGCGAACTGAAATCGGCCATTTTCAGGTCGGTGGTCATGTGCAACGGCAATGTGGTGCAAGCGGAAGACCTGAGCCTCACGACGCTGGCCCGCAATGCCACGGCCAAGCCTTCGTGGGCGGAACAGCCTTTGCTGGCGCCCGTTACTTTGCCTTTACGCAGCGTGCCGATCGGCCGCGAAGCATTGGCTGCAGCGCTGCTGCGAAACCATGAGAACGTCTCGGCGACGGCGCAGGAGCTTGGCGTGTCTCGGGTCACGCTGTACCGGATGCTGCGACGCTTCGCGCTCACGCTGGATCGTCCGCCAATGGATTTCCCAAAGCGCGGACCGCTGCCGACGGCGGCGCTGCCCTGTCACGCCTGACCACGTCCAGGTCGCCACAGCCATTCTCCCGGCGCCGAACGCTCCGCGCAGGCACTCGTTGTTTTGCCAGCTTCCGCACCGAGGCGTGAGCCGACGGCTGTTTCCTCTCCGACGATTCCCAGCCCGCAGTTGAGCAGGTCGGTACAGTTCAATCGAACCGGTTTGATACTTGCCATTCAGCGCAGTGGATGCCCTGATTGGATAAGAAATTCTAACTGTCGCAGCATTCGCAAGGCATGCCTTGCGCTGGCGCGTCAACTGGTCCACTTAGTGTTCGTGGCCAACCGTAAGTCGCCAAGTTGGCCGTCGTGCGAGCCGCAATCCTGATTGCCGCTGGCCGCAGCCGCTTTTCGTCAGAACAGTCAAACTTCAAGTGAGACCAATTGCTCCATGCCCGACCTGCTGAAAACCCCAGCGCGCGCCATGCGTGAGCGCGATTTGCGCGACACCGAAGCTCGGCCCGGTCCCGCATCGTCCGACTCCGCCGACCGTGGACCCTTTCCGGCGACGCATTCCGGCGCCGACGACGCGGCGGTTTCGCGGGAGGATGAAGCCAACATGCGCCGGGCGCTCGGCATGTTGGGTGGAACGACACGGTCGGCACAGCCCTCCGGCAATTCCGAACGTCGTCCATCCGGCTACAATACTCCGAATAGCCACGCCAGCGGGCATTCGGGCGGGCACTCCGGCGCACAAGTCCCGCCACGCCGGCATCGCTTCGTGCAGGACGGCGAAGTGCCTGTCACGGTGGTGCGTCCGCGCACGGAGCACGCCTCCGACCTATCGTGCGCCGCGCCGGCGTCGCCGACCAACCGGCTCGACGCGCTGCAGGAAAGCCTGGCTGCTGAGCAAGCCGCGCGGGCCGTCGCCGAGCGTGGGCTGGAGGAGGCGCAGGCCACCATCCGGACCTTGCAGACGCGCCTGTCGCACCTGGAACTCGCGCGTGAGGAGGCTGTCGCCCAAGCGCAGCAAGCTCAGGCCGAGGCGCATCAAGCTCAGGCGCAAGCGGAAGCCGCCGCGATGGCAGCGGCGGAAATCGCCATGCACGGCGAGCGCCGGCCGGTTCCCGACGCATCGGCGACCCGGCCCGTCGCGATGGCCGCGAAGATCAGCCGTACCAAGGCGCCCAAGCAAGCTGCGCCGGCGTCTGAGCCTGAACCGGAGCCGGTGAAGTGGTGGCTTTCCTCGCAGGCCATGCGGGCGACGCCGGCCAGGCGCGGTCGTCAGCGGACTGCCGGCCCCACCGAGTAGGCGGCTCGAACTGCTGCCGGCTTAGGTCAAGTCAAACTGCAACGCGGCCAGCCGGGCATACAGTCCGGCCTCTTCTACCAGGTCGCGGTGCGTCCCAACCGTGACGACGCGGCCGGCTTCGATCACTACGATGCGGTCGGCGCGCCGCACGGTGGCCAGGCGGTGCGCCACCACGAGAGTGGTGCGGTCGCGCGACAAGCCGGCCAGCGCATGCTGCACGGCCTGTTCCGACTCGGCGTCCAGCGCGCTGGTGGCTTCGTCCAACAGCAGCACGGGAGCATCGCGCAAGATGGCCCGCGCGATGGCCACACGTTGTCGCTGTCCGCCGGACAGCCGTACCCCCTTTTCGCCCAGGAAGGTGCCCAGCCCTTCCGGCAGCGCGAACAGGAAGTCGGCCGCAGCCGCCGACACCGCCCGCCGCACGTCGGCATCCGACGCCTCGGGACGACCGTAGCGGATGTTCTCCCAGGCGCTGGCGCTGAAGATCGCCGGGTCCTGCGGCACCACCGCGATGCGCGCCCGCAGCGCCGCGGGATCGACGCTGGCGATGTCCACGCCGTCCAGCCGCAGGCAGCCCGATTGCGGGTCGAAGAAGCGCAGCAGCAGCTGGAACACCGTCGTCTTGCCGGCCCCGGACGGGCCGACCAGCGCCACCGTCTCGCCCGGCTCGACGGCGAACGAGACATCGTCGAGGGCGGCGGTCTCGGGGCGGGCAGGGTAGCGGAAAGTCACCCGCTCCAGCGCCACCGCGCCGCGCCCCGGCTGCGGCAGCAGCGCCGGCATGGCCGGGGCGGCGATGCCGGGGCGGGCGTGCAGCAGCTCCAGCAGGCGGTCGGCGGCGCCGGCGGCGCGCTGCACCTCGCCCCACAGCTCGCTCATGGTAGCCCCGGAGGAGGCCAGCAGCACCGCGTAGAACACGAACGCCGACAGGTCGCCGCCGGTCATCCGGCCGGCGATCACGTCGCGCCCGCCAACCCAAAGGCTGAACGTGATGGCGCCGAACCCGAGCAGGATCACGATCAGGATCAGCCGCGCCCGGGTCCGGATGCGCTGCATCGCGGTCGCCACCGAGCTTTCGACCAGCGCGTTGAACTCACCACGGTCGATCGCCTCGTGGGTGAACGCCTGCACCGTCGGCAGCGCCGCGAGGCGCTCCTCGGCGTAGGCTCCGACATCGCCTAGCCGGTCCTGCGCGCGGCGCGACAGGGCGCGCTCACGCCGCCCGAACAGGATCAGCGGCGCCACCACCACCGGGATCACCAGGACCACCAGCCCGGCCAGCTTGGGGCTGGTGGCCACCAACATCGCCAGCGCGCCCACCAGCAACAGGCTGTTGCGTAGCCACATCGAGACCGCCGAGCCGACCAGCGCCTGCAACACGCCGATATCGGCGGTCAGGCGGGACAGGATGTCGCCGGTGCGCGCGGTCTCGAAGAACTCCGGCGAGAGGCCGACGACGTGGGCGAACAGGTCGCGCCGCAGGTCGCCGGCGGCCCGCTCGCCCAGCCACGACACCAGGTAGAACCGCGCATAGGTCGCGCCTGCCAGGCACGCCACCACCGCGAACATCGCCAGCGCCGCGCCGTTCAGCGAGCCGGCGTCGCGACCGCCGAAGCCGTGGTCGATCAGCCGGCGCAGCCCCTGGCCAATCGCCAGCACCAGCCCGGCGGCGGCCAGCAGCGACACGGTGGCTCCGGCGACGCGCCATCGGTATGGCGTCACATAGGGCAGCAGCAGCGCCAGCGAGCCGATCTTCGGGCGCTTCGGGGAGGCCGGATGTTCTGTCATGTCCGCCGCTTATGCCGGCTACGGCGGGCCGGGTCGAGTTGCCCCGGCTTGCGGCGCGTCAGACGGGCTCGGTGTCCAGCGCGTAGCCGGCGGCGCGCACGGTGCGGACCAAGTCGATCTCGCCGTCGCCGTTGATGCTCTTGCGCAGCCGGCGGATGTGAACGTCCACGGTGCGCGGCTCGACATGGATGTCCGGCCCCCATACCGCGTCCAGCAACTCTTCGCGCGAGAACACCCGGCGGGGGTGCTGCATGAAGAACTCCAGCAGCCGGAACTCGGTCGGCCCCAGATGGATCGGGCGCGCGTTGCGCTGCACCCGGTGCGCGGTGAGGTCCATGCCGATGTCGTGGAAGCTGAGCCGGCCCTTGGTCGGGGCGCTGCTGGTGCGGCGCAGCAGGGCGCGCATGCGGGCCAGCAGCGCCTCCATGTTGAACGGCTTGGTAATGTAGTCGTCGGCGCCGGTGTTGAGCGCCCGCACCGCGTCCTGGTCCTCGGTCCGCGCGGTGACCATGATGACCGGCAGGTCGCGGGTCGCCGGCCGGCGGCGGATCTGCCGGCACACCTCGATGCCCGACATCACCGGCAGCATCCAGTCCAGCAGCACGATGTCGGGATGCGTCTCGGCGATGCGGGTCAGCGCCTCCTGGCCGTCGGCCGCCTCGTCGACGCGGAAACCCTGCTTCTCCAGGTTGTAGCGCAGCATGGTGGCCAGCGCCGCCTCGTCCTCCACCACGAAGACGAGCGGCCTTGTCAGCGACGAGACATCATCAGGCATCTGGAATTTTCCCTGTCGGTCAGTCGCGGGCGCGCACGACGGCATAGGCGGAGTGGTCGCCTTTCGGGCGGCTGTCGGGCAGCGACTGCCCCAGCACCGCGTAATACAGCGTCTCGGCGATGTTGGTGGCGTGGTCGCCGATCCGCTCCAGGTTCTTGGCCACGAACAGCAGGTGCGTGCAGGGCGTGATGTTGCGCGGGTCCTCCATCATGTAGGTGATGAGTTCGCGGAAGATGGCGGTGTAGATGTCGTCGATCGCCTGGTCGGTGCGCCACACCTGCTCTGCCTTCTCCGGGTCGTTCTCGCCCACCGCGTCGATGATGAGGCGCAGGTTCTCCTGCACCAGCCGGCCCATGTGGGCGATGCCGGCCAGGCTGTACGGCAGCGTGAACTGGTTGAGCGCGATGCTGCGCTTGGCGACGTTGGCGGCGTAGTCGCCGATGCGCTCCAGGTCGCCGGTGATCTTCAGCGACGCCACGACCTGCCGCAAATCCTGCGCCATCGGCTGGCGCAGCGCCAGCATGCGGATCACCTGCCCCTCGACCTCGCGCTCGATGGCATCGACCGCGGGGTCCTGCTCGACCGCCTTGGTGGCAGCCGCGTTGTCCTGCTGGATCACCGCCAGCACCGCCATCGCCACCTGGTTCTCGACCAGCCCGCCCATCTCGGCGATGCGGTCGTGCAGGCGGGTCAGCTCCCCCTGGTAGCTCTTCACGATGTGCTCGGCCTGTTCGGGCATGGTCATGCTCCTCAGCCGAACCGGCCGGTGATGTATTCCTGGGTGCGCTTCTGCTTCGGCGCGGTGAACATGTCCGACGCCGCTCCGACTTCGACCACCTCGCCCAGGTAGAAGAACGCCACCTGGTCGGCGCAGCGGGCCGCCTGCTGCATGTTGTGGGTGACGATGGCGATGGTGAAGTCGTGCTTCAGCTCGTCGATCAGCTCCTCGATCCGCAGCGTGCTGATCGGGTCGAGCGCGCTGGTCGGCTCGTCGAGCAGGATCACCTCCGGCCGCACCGCGATGGTGCGCGCGATGCACAGCCGCTGCTGCTGGCCGCCCGACAGCCCGGTGGCCGAGGCGCCGAGCCGGTCCTTGACCTCGCCCCACAGCGCGGCACGGGTCAGCGACCATTCGACGCGCTCGTCGCGGTCGGCCTTGCTCAGCCGCTCGTGCAGCTTCATGCCGAAGGCGATGTTGTCGTAGATCGACATCGGGAACGGCGTCGGCTTCTGGAACACCATGCCGACCTTGGAGCGCAGGTCGTTGACCGAGATGTCGGCGCCGAGCAGGTTCCGCCCGTCCATCATCACCTCGCCGGTGGCGCGCTGGCCGGGGTACAGGTCGTACATCCGGTTCAGCACCCGCAGCAGCGTCGACTTGCCGCAGCCCGACGGGCCGATCATGCCGGTTACCTGGCGCTCCGGCAGGTCGATGTCGACGCCCTTCAGCGCCCGGTTGGCGCCGTAGAAGAAATCGAGGTTGCGAACGCTCACCCGCGGCGAGCCGGTCGCTGGGGCAGGGGACTGGCGGGCGGCGATGGTCGGGCGTTGCGTCGACATGGTGCCGCTTTCGAGCTGTGGCATGGGCAAGGTCCTCAATTGACGCGGCTGCGGAGCAGGAAGCGGGCGCCGACGCTGACCACCAGCACGAACAGCGTCATCAGCAGCGCGCCCGCCCAGGCCAGGGTGTGCCAGCTGTCGTACGGGCTCAGCGCGAACTGGAAAATCACCACCGGGATGTTCGCCATCGGCTGCGCCATGTCGGCGCTCCAATACTGGTTGTTGAGCGCCGTGAACAGCAGCGGCGCGGTCTCGCCGCTGATCCGCGCGATGCCCAGCAGCAGGCCGGTCAGCATCCCGGCGCGCGCCGCCGGGTACAGCACCTGCACGATCATCTTCCACTGCGGGGCGCCCAGCGCCAGCGCCGCCTCGCGCATCGTCACCGGCACCAGCCGCATGGTCTCGTCGGTGGTGCGGACCACCACCGGCAGCAGGATGAAGGCCAGCGCCACGGCCCCGGCCCAACCGGAGAAATGGCCGGTCTGCGCCACCACCAGCTCGTAGACGAACAGGCCGATGATGATCGACGGCGCCGACAACAGGATGTCGTTGACGAAGCGGATGATCTCGGCGGTCGTGCCCTTGCGGCCGTACTCGGCCAGGTAGGTGCCGGCCATGATGCCTATGGGCGCTCCGATCAGCACCGCCACCGCGATGATCAGGAAGCTGCCGAAGATCGCGTTGAGCAGGCCGCCGTCCGAGCCGGGCGGCGGCGTCATCTGGGTGAACAGCTTGGGGCCGAGCGCCGCGAAGCCGTTGAACAGGGTAACGCCGAGAATCCAGATCAGCCAAAACAGGCCGAACCCGGTGGCCAGCGTCGCCAGCACCATGGCGACGCCGCTTTTGGCGTAGCGCAGCCGGACGCGCGCGGAGTGCTTGGCCATCAGCTGGTGCCCTCCTGGCGGGCCAGCCGCAGCAGCATCAGCTTGGCCAGCGCCAGCACGATGAAGGTGACGACGAACAGCACGAAGCCCAGCGCAATCAGCGAGGAGACGTAGATCGGCGAGTCGGCCTCGGTGAACTCGTTGGCGATGGCCGCCGCGATCGAGTTCCCCGGCTGCAACAGCGAGGCGTAGAACTCGTGCGCGTTGCCCAGCACGAAGGTGACCGCCATGGTCTCGCCCAGCGCCCGGCCGAGGCCGAGGAAGATGCCGCCGACCACCGCGGTGCGGGTATACGGCACGACGACGCCGCGGATCACCTCCCAGCGCGTGGCGCCGAGCGCGAACGCCGCCTCGCGCAGCGATCCCGGCACCAGCGCGAACACGTCGCGCATCACCGAGGAGATGAACGGGATCACCATGACGCCGAGGATGATCCCGGCCGTCAGCATGCCAATGCCGAGCGGCGGGCCGGTGAACAGCGCGCCCAGCAGCGGCGCCGGCCCGATCACGTCGTTCAGCCACGGCTCGACGACGTCGCCCATGATCGGCGCGAAGATGAACAGCCCCCACATGCCGTAGATGATGCTGGGGATGCCGGCCAGCAGCTCGACCGCCGCGGCGACCGGCGTCCGCATCCAGCTCGGCGCCACCTCGGTCAGGAACACGGCGATGCCGAAGCTCACCGGGATCGCCAGCAGCATGGCCAGCGCCGAGCTGACGAGGGTGCCGTAGATCGGCACGAAAGCGCCGAAATCCTGCGCCACGGGGTCCCACGCCGAGCTGGTGAGGAAGCCCAGGCCGAATTTCCGGAACGCCGGGATGCCGCCGTAGAGCATCGACAGCGCGGCGCCGCCCAGGCTCAGCAGCACCAGGCCGGCGGCGGCGGCGGCGAACAGCTTGAACACGCGGTCGCCGAGGCGGCCTTGCGAGCGGCTGCCGCGGATCGCGGCCGGAGGTCCCGGCGTCCGAGGTCCCGGCGTCGCCCTGGGACTGGCTAGGCTGGTCTGGCTCATGCGGTCGCGGGCCTCGTTGTCAAGCGGGATTGGTCCTGGAACAAGCTCCCGGGCCGGGCGAGGCCCGACCCAGGATGGGATGCCGCGTCGGCGATCAGTGGATCTGCGCCTGCCAATAGGCTTCGATCTGCTGCACCAGCGGTGCTGGCAATGGCACGTAATCGAGCGAGCTGGCCAATGGCTGGCCATGCTCGTACGCCCACTTGAAGAAATCGAGCGCCGCCTTGGACTGCGCCGCGTCCTTGGGCTGCTTGTACATCAGGATGAACGTCGTGGCGGTGATCGGGTAGGAGCCGGCGCCCGGGGCATTGGTCATCACCAAATCGAAGTCCTGCGCGTGCGCCCAGTCGGCGCTGGCCGCGGCCGCCTGGAAGCTGTCGCTGCCTGGCTTGGCATACTGGCCGGCTTGGTTGGACACCAGGGCGTAGGTCATCTTGTTTTGCGACACATAGGCGTACTCTACATAACCTACGGCGCCCTTAATGCGGTCGACATAGGCGGCGACGCCTTCGTTGCCCTTGCCGCCGACGCCGGTTGGCCAAGATATCGAGGTGCCCTCGCCGACCTTCTGTTTCCACCCTGGGCTGACCTGGCTCAAATAATGCGCGAAGTTGAACGTAGTCCCCGAGCCATCCGAGCGATGCACCACGTTGATGGCGAGGTTCGGCAGCTTGGCGTCGGGATTGAGTGCCTTGATCGCGGCGTCGTCCCATTTCTTCACGTTGCCGAGATAAATGTCGGCCAGCAGCGCGCCGGTGAAGCGCAGCTGGCCCGGGGCGATGCCGGGGATGTTGACCACCGGCACGATGCCGCCGATCACGCTGGGGAACTGCGCCAAGCCGAATTTCGTCAAGTCGTCGGGCTTCATCGGCATGTCGGAGGCGCCGAAGGTGACGGTGCCGGCCTTTATCTGCGCGATGCCGCCGCCCGAGCCGATCGACTGATAATTGATGTGGACGCCGTTCGACTTGCTGTAGTCATCCGACCATTTGGCCAGCACGGGGTAGACAAAAGTCGATCCAGCGCCGGTTATCTGCTGCGCGGCAGCTGGTAGGATCGCGGCGCATGCCAAAGCAGCCGCGAGCAGGGTGGCTTTGAAGGTCATGATGGCTCCTTGAGGGGAAACGGTCGCTGGAGGCAGGCGCCGCTCGGCACTGTGCCGGCCAGCACTGCGCCGAACGGGCGATTGCACGAGCCGTCGGAAACTAGGCCTAAACCGAGACACAAGGATTTCACTTTGATGACGAATGGGTGACGTTATCTACCAAAGTACAGGGGCTGCGGCACGCCTGCCGGTTATCGCCCGTCAATCGACCCAGGACATCCCCCTAACCCAAGCCGTCCGCGCCGCCGATTGGCCGACGTTCCGTGCAGCCGCCCAGCTGGAGGCGGTTCACTGGCTGATCCAGGCACTCGGAACCATGCAGCCGTTCGTCGCCGTCATCGGCGATCCCGGAGTCGGCAAGAGCGCCGTCGCGGCGGAAGCCGCCACGCAGCTGGAGGCGCGCGGCTATCTGGTGATCTTGGCGACGCCGCCGTTTGCCGGCCCGTTGGAACTACAGACTTTGCTTGCAGAGAGGCTAGGCTTGTCCACCGGCCTGAAGGCCGCGCCCGCCGCCATCGCCGCCGCCTTGCAGGGCCGTGGCGCCACGGGGGCGGCTTCGAAGCCGGCCGTGTTGCTGATCGACAGGGCGGAGACGCTGCCGCCGGTCATCCTGCAGTACTTGTGGTTGATGCACCGGCTCTGCTGGATCGGCAGACCGGCGCTGCAGGTGGCGTTCGTCGGCCGTCCGACATTCTGGGACCAGGTCGCGGCTCCGGGCTTGTCCGAGTTGCAGAATGCCATCGCCGCGCGATTGGTGGTGCAGCCGCTGTCCGGGGACGAAGCGCTGGCTTATTTGCAATACCGGATGGTCCTGGCCGGGGCCGCAGCGCCGGTAGGCATCCCCCAGCGCCTGGCGCCGGAAATCCTGGCGCTGGCGCAGGGCGTTCCGAGCCGCATCAACATGATCGCCGATGTGGTCGTGGCCCATGAGCCAAATCGCTTGCGTATCACCCAGCAGGGGGTTCGCGCCGCGGCGGCGATGCTGTCCGGCGGTTCGGCGCTGGCCCGGACGCCGGTCGCGCGCCGCCGCAGCGCTCCGGCCCTGGTCGCCGGCGCAGTGGGCGCGGCGGTGCTGCTTGGCAGCTGGCTGCTGCTGACGCGGCCGGACGCCTGGACGCCGGATCGTGCGGCGCCAGCAATCAGGCAAAAGCTGGCGATTGCGTCCGCAGCAACGCCGATTGCTCCCGCGCCAGCCCTGCAGCTGGCCCAATCAAACCCGACGCCGGCGCCCGAGCCCGCCTCCGCGCCTATACCTGCATCGATGTCCGCACCTGCGCCGAAAGCCGCCGCCACGTCCCTGCCCGTGGCTGTGCCGACGCCTGCGCCCGAGCCTGCCGCTGCGCCCGAGTCTGCGTCGGTCTCCGCGTTTGTGCCGCAAGCCGCCATGTCCTCGCCTGCATTTGCGCCGATGTCCGCGCCCGAACTTGACTCCGCGCCGGTATCCGCCAGCACGTCCGCGCCTGCATCTGCGCCGACACCTGCGCCCGAGCCTGCCTCCGTGCCCGTTTCAGCGTCTGCGCCTGTGCCCGCCCCCGCCGCTACGCTTCCGCCCTCGCTTGTGCCCACGCCAGCATCTGCGCCCACGGTGGTTCCGGTCGCCGTTGCCAAGGTGGCGGCGGTGGCGCCGCCAATTGTGGTTCTGCCGGATGCGGCGATGCCGCGGATCACGGTGCAATACTCGCAGGCTGATCCGGGCGTCGCCGTCCATGCCCGTTCGGTGGTGTTGATCCTGCGGGCACGTGGCTTGTCTGTGGGGGAGCCGGCCCCGACCCCGGCCGCCGCCGCCGTCCGGACGACCGAGGTCGAATATTATTTTGCCGAGGACCGGGGCGAAGCGGAGCAGCTGGCTCGCGAGCTGGGCGGCGTTGTCAACGTCGGACGTATTGATGAGCATAACCCTAATTTGCCGCCGCCGCCCGGGACGTTACGTGTTGTATTGGCAAGCCATGCTACGCCGGCCGTCGCACCTGCCTCCGCGTCAGCGCCGACACCTGCCGGCGCCGACTAGCAATCACCAGCCCCAGGAGCTGCCATGAACGTCAGTGGTCCCTTTGCCTTCGCGGCGATCCTGCTCGGAAGCGTCGCCCATGCACAAACTCCGCCTGCCATGGCCCCGGCTGCCATGGCTCCGGCTGCCATACCCATGGCCCCACCCGCCATGGCCATGACCGACAAATCGGACCAGGCAGTGAATCCCGATGCCCTGGCGGTGTTCTTCGACCTTGGCAGCGCCACAATCCGCCCACAGGACGTGGCGGTGCTGGACAAGGCGTCGCGCATGTATACCGACGGCAAGCCAAGCGTGATGATCCTGACCGGCAGCACCGACGGGCTCGGCCATGCATTGCCGAATATGCGGCTCTCGCAGCAGCGGGCGCTGGCGGTGCTGACGCAGTTGGTGGCGCGCGGCATTCCGCCGGAATGCTTCCAACTCTTGGCCAAGGGCGTCAGCGAGCCGGCGGCTCCCGACGCATCCGGCTTGGCCGAGCCGCGCGACCGCCGCGTCGGGATCGCTTGGCGCTGAATTGCGCTCTGGTTGGGCGATGCCATGGGCCGGCGAGCTGATCTTGCTCGCCGGCCTTGCCGTCGGCGCCATGCCGGTGGTGACCCAGGCTTCGCCGTCCAGGGTGGCGGCGGAAGCTTCCAATGCCCGAACCAAGGCGCGTGAAGGCGCAGCGGCCGCGGCGATGGCCGAGGGGCAACGGGCTTTCGGAGTTGGAAACTTTGCCCAGGCGTATGCCATCTGGACCGACTTGGCCGAGCAGGGCGACACAGCGGCTCTAATGTTGGTGGCAGGAATGCTCGACCGCGGCATCGGGGTCGAGCGGGACTCCGCTGCGGCCCTGCGCTGGTACGGCATTGCCGCTGAACGTGGCGTGACAAGTGCCGAGCTGGATGCCGGCATTATGCTCGACAGCGGCCGTGGCGCGTCCCGCGACGTGGCCGCGGCTGCGACCTACTACGCCCGTGCCGCAGCGCGCGGCAACCGACGGGCGCAATACAATATCGGCCAGCTGTACGCGGCGGGCGAGGGTGTGCCGTTGAACCCGGCCGCGGCTCGCGCCTGGTACAACCTCGCGGCCCATAACGGCATTGAGGCGGCAACGGCCAAGCTGACGCCGATGCCTCCAGTTCCGATGCTCGATCACCCGCCGTCGCAGCTGACGCCCGCCTCCGACCTGCATCAGGCTGTGATGCAAACGCCTCTTGGCGACAAATCGGTTATGGCGACGCCGGCGGGCGGCGTGGAATTCGTCTGGTTGGCTCCGGCGCAGCCGGTCCCAGTGACATTCTATATGGAAGTCGCCGCCGTCGATGGGAAAAATACTCATCCGGTGGCATCCCGCTACGTCGCGGAGACCGCAGTCGTGCTCGACCTCGGCACGACGTCGAGAGATTACATCTGGCGCGTCTATGTCGTCGACCAGCGGCGGCAGCGCTATGTGGCCGCCAAATGGCAGCGGTTTTCCGTCACCTCGCCGACATCGCCGCACGATTAGGCGGTTTGCGCCTGCCATCCAAAGTCAGCAGGCGACGGACACTGGAGCATTTTAGCGCCTCCTTTGGATTCGTTACAGTTTCGAGGCTGCCGAGTCTTGTAAAAGCAACGGATATATGGCATTCGATGGTGAACTGGCAGGCTGGTTTGCCGATGCTGGGAAGAATATCACACACACGAAGGCAGATTCGTTGTTCAACGAGCATTCAGAGTCCGAGATCTTGCGTTTGACTGCGCAGATCGTGTCCGCTCATGTCGCCAAAAACGCCCTTACGCCTGAGGCTTTGCCAGCTTTGATCCAAACGGTGCACCGCACGCTCAGCAATGTCGGCATGGTGCAGCCGGAGCCGGAAAAGCCGCAGCCGGCGGTGCCGATTCGCAAGTCGGTGTTCGCCGATTATTTGGTCTGCCTTGAAGATGGCAAGAAGCTGAAGATGCTGAAGCGACACCTGGCGACGTCCTACGACATGACGCCCGACCAGTATCGGGAGCGTTGGGAACTGCCGCGGGATTACCCCATGGTGGCGCCGAACTACGCGCAGCAACGTTCGTCCCTGGCCAAGCAGATCGGCCTTGGGCGCAAGCCGGCCGAGGTCGCTGTCCCCGAGGCGGTCGTCGAGGTTGCCGAGAAGCCGCGGCGTGGGCGTAAGCCGAAAGTGCAGGCCGGCACCGACGCCGGCTGACCCGACCAGCCGGCTGCGGCAACTCCGCTGATCCCGATCGCGTTACTGCGGCGGGATTAGGGGGCCGCCATTGGCAAAGTTGCGCGTGGCCATTGTCGGCGTGGGCAACTGCGCTTCCTCGCTGGTGCAGGGCGTCGAGTACTACCGCCACGCCAGCAATCAGGAGGTTGTGCCGGGGCTGATGCACGTGGACCTCGGCGGCTACCATGTCGGCGACATCGAGTTCGTCGCCGCGTTCGATATCGCCGCCGGCAAAGTCGGCCACGGCCTCGCCGCCGCCGTGGCCGCGGCTCCCAACAACACCATTCGTTTCGCCGAAGTCCCGGAGTCCGGCGTCGTCGTGCAACGCGGCCCGACGCTGGACGGCCTCGGCAAGTACCTGGTCGACGTGATCGAGGAGGCTCCGCAGCCGCAATGCGACGTGGTCGGCAGCCTGCGCGACTCCGGCGCCGACATCGTCGTGTCGTACCTGCCGGTCGGCTCCGAAGCGGCGACCCGATGGTATGCGGAGGCGGCGCTGGCGGCCGGCTGCGGTTTCGTGAACTGCATTCCGGTGTTCATCGCCTCCGATCCCGAGTGGGCCGGGCGGTTCGAGCGCGCCGGCCTGCCGATCGTCGGCGATGATATCAAGAGCCAGGTCGGCGCGACCATCGTGCATCGCATGCTGACCAACCTGTTCCGCGAGCGCGGCGTGCGGCTGGACCGCACCTACCAGCTCAACTTCGGCGGCAACACCGATTTCATGAACATGCTGGAACGCGAGCGGCTGCAGTCGAAGAAAGTCTCGAAGACCCGCGCCGTCACCAGTCAGATCGGCGCCGTGCTGCCCGCCGGCGACGTGCATGTCGGGCCGAGCGACCACGTGCCCTGGCTGGAAGACCGCAAATGGGCGTACATCCGCATGGAGGGCACGACGTTCGGCGGCGTGCCGCTCAACTGCGAGCTGAAGCTTGAGGTCCATGACAGCCCGAACTCGGCGGGTGTGGTGATCGACGCGCTGCGCTGCGCCAAACTGGCGATGGACCGCGGCGTTGGCGGCGCGCTGGTCGGCCCGAGCAGCTACATGATGAAAAGCCCGCCGCAGCAATTCACCGACAACGAGGCCCGCGAGCGGACCGAGGCGTTCATCCGCGGCGAGGCGTGACCGCCCCCACCACGCTGCACCTGATCCGTCACGCGAGCTACGGCCTGCTCGGCCATACGCTGGCCGGACGCTCCCCCGGACATCGTCTGTCGCAAGATGGCCAGCGCGAGGCGGCGGCAATTGCGGATGATCTCGCAATTCGGCCGCTCGCCGCGGTAATTGCCGGGCCGCTGGAACGCGCGCAGGAGACGGCCGCGCCGATCGCCACGCGGCATCGGCTGACGGTGGCCAGCGATCCCGGCTTCGACGAGATCGCGTTCGGCGAGTGGACCGGCTGCCGCTTCGACGATCTCGCCGGGCTGCCCGAGTGGCAGGCCTTCAACCGGCTCCGCAGCGTGGCCGCAGTGCCGGGCGGCGAGAGCATGTTGGCGGCGCAGGCGCGTGCGGTTGCGGCGCTGATGCGGCTGCGTGCGGCGTGGCCAGGAGCCGAGATCGCCGTGGTCAGCCATGCCGACGTGCTGAAATCGGTGCTGGCGTCGCTGCTCGGGATGTCGCTCGACCTATGCCGGCGGCTGGAGATCGCGCCGGCCTCGCGCAGCGTGGTGGTGCTGCACGACCATGACGCGCAGGTGTTGGGCATCGGCCTGCCGCCGTCAGGACAGCAAGGCCCGTCTTCAGGACAACAAGGTCCGCCTTCAGGACAATAAGGCTTGGCGTAGCGCCGCCAGGGGGCCGCTCCAGTCGCCCGCGCGATCCTGCCGGAGCAACCGCATCGAGGAATACCAAGGCGAGTGTTCGGTGCCGCGCATCCAGCGCCAGTCCGCCTCCGCTTGCAGCAGCAGCAGCGTCGGCGCGCCGAGCGAGCCGGCGAGGTGGGCGACCATGGTGTCGACGCTCACCACCAGGTCGAGCGTGCGGATCAGCGCCGCTGTGTCCTCCACAGCCATCGAGCCGTCATGCGGATGGGCGGTCAGCCCCGGCGTGTCGTCCGCGCCTGCGCCGCGCTGCAAGCTGAACAGCCGCACGCCGGGCGTGGTGCAGGCCGCCGCCAGGGCCGCCGCCGGCGCCGAGCGGGCAGGGTTCCACGGCCCAGCCTGCCAGCACAGGCCAATTGCCTCGCGCCGGCGCGGCGGTGCGACCATCGGCGTTAGCGGAATGTCGGCCGGCGAAAGCCGCAGCGCGTGCGGCAGCTCCATCACCTCGATGTCGCACTCGGCCGGCGGCGACGGTCGTCCGGGATCGAAGGCGACGGCGCGGTCGACGCCGGGAGCGTCGCGCAGCAGCGCCAACAGCTCGGGCTGCGCCTCCAGGGTCACCGACGCGGCGTCGCGGCGCAGCAGCGGCAGCAGGCGCACGAATTGCAGCGTGTCGCCAAGCCCGTGGTAGCAGCGCACCAGCACCTGCCGCCCGTGCCACGGCCGCCCGTCCCAAACCCAGCGCAGATGGTACGGCTGGCGGGGATCGTCGCGCGTGGCCGGGTCCCGGCTCGCCAGCACGGCGTCGCTGATGGCCCAGGCGCGGGCGAAATCGCCGTCCCGCATCGCCGTTATCCAGCACTCGGCGCTCACCGTCGGCGCAGCAGGAACACCGCGCCGTCCCACAACCGGAACGGCCGCGCGCCGCAGATGTCGAGCCGCAGGTCGAACTCCCCCGCCCAGCTCGCGGCGTCGCCTGCGTCGTTCTCGGGATTGGCCCGGTACGACAGGTTGCAGATCGCCAGCGCCCCGCCGGCGCGCAGCATCCGGGCCGCCGCCGCGACATGCGCCGCGGCGACGCCCGCCTGCACGAGATACGGAAAGCTGTCGACTGCGAGCACGAGGTCGCAGGGAAAGTCGGGCAAGCCGATGCCGGGCGTGACGGCGAACCGCAAGTTGACGATACCTGGATGCCGCTGCCGCGCCTCCGCCACCATGCCCGCCGAGACATCGATCCCGAGCACCGAGCGCACCCGAGGCGCCAGCGCCGCCGCAACCCGGCCGATGCCGCAGCCCAGGTCCAGCACGTCGGCGTCCGATGCCAGCAGCCGTTCCGAGTTAAGCCAGGCCAGCAACTCGTCGGTAGCCAGTTGCAGCACCTCGGGATCGCCCAGGCTGTAGGCGGCGACGCTGGCCTCGGGCGAATGCGCCACGGCGCGGTCGAACAGCGCGCGCACCTGCTCCACGCCGCCCTCGTCATGGGTGACGCCGCACGCCGCCACCATCGCCGCAAGCCGGGCCGCGGCGTCGGGGCGCGCCGCCACCAGCGCCGCGAGACTTGGCGCCTCCGCCACGAGACCGGCGATTTCTGCCGCCGGCACTCCGGCCAGCGCCAGGCGCGCCAACGCCACCTCCGGCGAGATGACGCCGTCGCGGCATTGCTCGACGATGGCGTTCATGGCGGCAGCAGGCGGCGCACGGCGTTCATCCGGTCGACGCCGCCCCAGGCGTACTTGTACGCCTCCGCGCCGCGCAGGAAATGCAGCTCGTGCCGCCCTTCGGCCACGGCGTCCTCGATCATTTGCGCCAGCAGCAGCGTGCCGGGACTCTCACGGGCATGCGCCGCGTCGAAGCCGCTGAGGTAGAACAGGATGCGCTGGCCGCCGTCGAGCAGCGCGTAGTAGGCGGCGGCAACCCGGTGGCCGAAGCGCAACACCTGCAACCGCGCCATCCCGGCCGCGACCAGCGCCGCGACCGTCTCGCGATGGAACGCCAACACCCGCCGGTCGGCCAGCACGCCGGCCTCGCCACTGCCCTGCCAGCGCGCCGTGTGCAGCCCGATCAGCGCCTCCAGCAACGCCGTAGCCGAGGCGGCGGTGGCGATTTCCGTGGTCCAGCCGCCGGCGCGCGCGGCGCGATGCTGCGCCTGGCGAATGTCGCGGCGCTTGCCCGGCGGTATCGCCGGCGGCAGCGTAAGCACCGGGCAAGGGTCGGAGTCCTGGAGATGGCTCGCCCAGCCGCCCGATGACTCCTGCAGCAAACTCGCGCCAGGCGGCAGGTCGGGCAGGCTGCATTCCGTGACATGACGCCGGGACGCCTCGGCCAACGCCGCGCGCAGCAGCGACCCGGCGGCATCGTCCGGCGCGTCAGGCGTCAGCAGCGCATCGAAGTAGTCGGTGATCCCGACCCCGATCGGCAGCAGCTTGCGCGCCGGCGCCTCCTCCAGCACGTACAGCGGCAGCACGCCCAGCAGCCCGCCATCGCCGCGCAGCGACGCCAGCAGCGGCTGGCCGGTACCGAACTGCCGCCACCAGCCAAGCAGCCACTCCGGCGACTGGAACGGCGAGGCATCGGGCCGCGACCGCCACAGCTCCGCCCATCGCGGCCGCAACGCCAGCAGCGCGGCGTCCGTCGTCACCAGCTCGATCAAGCCACGAGTTGCCGGTAACGGGCCAGGTAGGCGTCGGTCATGCGCGGCCAGTCGAACCGCGCCTGCGCCGCCGCCCGGCAGGCCTGCGCCGCGATCTCGCCGACCCGCCCGATGGCCGCCGCCATCTCCGCCACGTCGCGCACGATGAAGCCGGTGCGGCCATGCGCCACGATCTCGGGCAACGCCCCTGCGTCGAACGCCACCACCGGCGTGCCGCAGGCCAGCGCCTCCATCGCCACCAGCGAGCTGGTCTCCGCGGCGAGGCTCGGCGCCAGCAGGCAGCGCGCCGCCGACAGCAGCCGGCGCTTGCGGGCGAAATGCAGCGGGCCGAGGAAGCGGCGATGGCGGTCAAGCAGCGGCGTCACCTGGTCGTCGAAATAACGGCGATGCGCCTCGTAGCCGAACACCTGGCCACCGATCAGCAGGCCGATGCCCGCGGCGTGGGCGGCCTGCAAGGCGAGATGCTGGCCCTTCTCCGGACAAACCCGCCCGAGCATCAGGGCAAAGCCGCGGCGGGCGTGGTGGCGGGCGTCCAGCGCTGCCACCGGCACCGCGTTGCAAATCGGCGGCAGCAGCGCATTCGACGTCAGTTCGCGCAACGCCCGATGCTGGGTGTCCGAGACGCCGTGCAGCCAGGTGCCCGGCCGCGCCGGCGACAACGCCGCGGGAGAATACCAAGCGGGCGGCAGATGCAGCGTCGCCAGCACCGGTGGCCCAGGTGGTGGCAGGTAATCCGCAAAATCAATGCCGTGCAGATGAACCAAGTCGACTCTGCCTTGCGCCACCGCCGCAGCGACGGCCGCGCGCACCGCCGCGTGCGCCGCCTCGTCAATCGGCCCGCCGGCAACCGGCAGCGCGATTAGCTTGCCGGCCACGCGCGACCCGGCGCAGGCGATGACCGAGGAGCGATGCCCGGCCCGCACCAGGGTGTCGTCAATGGCCGTCAGCACCTGCTCGGCGCCGCCCACCGCGTCGGGGCCGACCGGCGCGAACGGGTAGGCGACGCTCAGCACATGCATCATGCAGCTGCCGCCAGCTCCCGCCAGCGGCGGCCGGTCATGCCCCATTGGTGACGCTCGTAATGCAGCGTCCCGAGATGCGGCGGCTGCGCGAAGTCGTAGCGCGGAGCCACGCGAAAGCGTTCCTCGTCGACGCCGAACGGCGTCAGCGTCGCGCGCTGCGTGGCGAAGGCGTCGAGCATGGCGCGCTTGGTTGCGCGCTCGGCCGCAGTCAGCGCCACGACGACCGGCCGCTCGCCGTTGGGCAGGAAACGCCCGTACGCCACGCCGTCCCCGGCGGCATGATACGATGTCATCTCGATCAACGCTGGAGCAGGCGTCAACGAAGCGCAGGCGGCGTGCGCCATGCGGGCAGTCGCGTCGTGGTCGGGATGGCCGCCCTCGTATGGCTGGGTGACGACGCAGACGCTGCCGTGGCGCTCAAGTGCCGCCGCCAGGTTCCGTGCGCCCTTCGCGAGGTTTGCCGATGCGGCCTGGTCGGCGAAGCCGAGCGTCGCGAGTTCCGGCGCAGCGTCGCCCAATCGCAACGCCGCCCTGAGTTCCATCCGGCGCGCGTCGGCATAGCCGGCGACGGTCGCGAACCCGGCGTTGCGGGCGTCGGCGCCGTCGACCGGCGCGCCGTCGGTGACATGGACCAGCAGCAGGTTGCGGAACAGCCGCAGCGACGCGCCGGCCCCGATGGTCTCGTCATCGGGATGGGCCGCCACCACGGCCACCGGCAAATCGACCGGAGCGCGGTCGCGCAACGCGCCAAGGATCGCCGCAGCGGCGCTGTTCACACCGCCGTCTCGACGCTGCGCCGCGCCCTGGCCGCCGGCGCGCCGCGGCAGTAGCGGCGGACCATCGCGGCGCAGAACGCGGCGAACGCTTCCGGCTCGCGCGGCGGGGCGGTGTAGTGCGGCCAGATCCCGGCCTCCTCGGGCGTGAAGCAGAACGTCACCGTGACTTCGAACTCCTCCAACGCCCGCATCTGCCGGTCGAACCAAGCCTCGGCGTTGGGGCGGCCCCAGTCGGCCCAGGACAGGCCGGTGCGTAGGTGCGTGACGCCGAGGTCGCGCATCCGGCGAACCGCGTCGTCGAGCCGGTGGTCCTCGAAGTGGAACCACTGGCACAGTCCGATCTCCGGGGTGAACTCGTGGAAGATGCGTGCCGCGCGCTTCGCCCGGCCGTGCTCGTCGAACAGGCCCATGTGGAAATGACGGTAGTACGAGGACCCCTCGGCCTCCTTGTGCCGCGTCGTCGCCGGCCAGTCGGCGGGCAGGTCGTACAGGCTGTACCAATGCGCCCGCGGCGTCGCCCGGCGCAGCAGTTCGGCTGTGCGGCGCAGGCCCCACTCCTGCACCTCCTCGGCGCCGAACGTCGAGATGCCGACTTCGGACACCCATACCGGCAGCGCGGTGACCGCGCGGATGCTGGCGATCTTGGCCGGCCACTCGTCCAGCATCCAATGGTTCCAATCGAGCGGGAAACCATGCACCGCCACGGCGTCGAGGTCGTCGAGCACGCCCTGGCCAATGAGGCAGCGGATGAAGTCGGGGTCGATGGGCGAGATGCCGCCGAGCACGCGCGGCAGCCCCGGCGCCTCGGCGGCGATTGCCTGCGCCGCGAGCCGGGTCATGGCGGCGAACCGCTCCCAGCCGGGATCGGCCTCCAGGTCCCAGTGCGACTTGTTGTTGGGCTCGTTCCAGATCATCGCGGCTTCGATCATGCGGCGTCTCCCGCGCGCTGCGGATACACCGCGCCGTAGCCGCTGTCGGGCCGGTCGACACGGCGGCAAACGTAGACCTCGTCTTCCGGATGGCTGAGGATCGCGAAACCGGCGCTACGCAGCATGGCTTCCGAGGCGGCGCGGTTCGGCGCCCACCAGTTGGTCGGGTCGCCGGAATACTCCTGTTCGATGAAGTGCAGCTTCGGATAGCCGGGGTCGTCGAAGATGTCGGTGGTCCAGAACGGGTAATCGGCGGCCAGCGGCAGCACTTCGTCGCTGCCGCGCTGCAACGTCTGGAACACCAGCAGGTCGCGCGCGACGTGCTCGTGGATGAGGTCGAGCGCCAGCAGCGGGTGGCGCAGGTGGTACAGCACGCCGACGAACAGCACCACGTCGAACCGCTCGCCCAGCGCGCCCACGTCGTACACCGACAATCTTCGGAATTCGATGTCCAGGCCTTCGACCTCGGCGGCGAAGCGGGCCTGCGCCAGGTAGTCCTCGTCGAAATCCACCGCCAGCACGCGCGCCGCCCCGCGCCGCTTCATCTCCATCGCGTAGAAGCCGCCGTTGCAGCCGATGTCGAGCACGCTGCGTCCGGCGAGGTCGGCCGGGATGGCGTCGCGGAAACGCTGCCACTTCACGTTCGGGTAGTCGCCGAGGAAGTGCTCGGGCGCGGTACGCACGCCGCGCAGGTCGAGGTTGTGGAACCACGGCCCCAGCGCCTGCGCGCGCTCGGCGATGCGTTCGGGCGACCACGCCGTCATGACGCCGCTCCTTGCAGCCGGGCGGCGCCGCCGTGCTTCAGGTTCGCCGCGCGTTCCATGCTGGCGCTGCCTTGGCCTTCCAGCAGCCGCATCGCCTCGCGATAGCCGTTCAAGGTGCCGACATCCACGTAGCTCTCCCCGGCGCGCACGCCGTATGCCTCATGTCCCAGCGCCAGCCAGGCGTTGACCAACGTGCCGACGTACTCGTCGGCGCGGTCGCGTTGCCGCCAAAGTTCATGCAGGCCGTGCAGCACGCCCGGCGCCAGCTTGAACGCCCCCCACACCCAGCCGGGACCGGCCGCCGCCGCCTTCACGACGATCCGCTCCACCCGTCTGCCGGCGTCGGTCTCCACTGCGTCGAACAGCTCCGGACGCGCCACCGGGAACAGCAGGAAGCTGGTGCGGTCGTCCGGCAGCGCCGCCAGCGCGTCCTCGGGAAACCAGATCGTGTCGGGCAGCCCGACCATCACCGGCTCGTCGCGCGGGATTAGCGGCAGCGCGCGGAAGATGGCGTCGCACAGCCCGGCCGCCTGGCCCTGGATGACGTAGGCCAGCGACGCCACGCCGTAGTTGCCGCCGTAGTATTGCAGGATGTCCGATTTCCACGGCGAGATCACGAAGCACACTTTGCGCGCCCCGCCGCGGACCATGCGCTCCAGCAGGTATTCGCTGACCGCGCGCGGGCGCTCGACGCCCTCGTCGTGCCGGCTGCCGACCGGCAGCAGCTCCTTGGAGAACGCCAACGGCTGGATGCGGGTGCCGCTGCCGGCGGCCGGGATGATGCCCCACATCGCTCAGGCCTCCTGCGTCGCCGGCTGCGCGGCATCTTCGAGCAGCTGCACCAGCTCACGCGCGCGGCGGTCGGAGGAGTGCTCCGCCAAAACCCGCTCGCGCGCCTGCGCGGCGATGGCGCGCAGCGTGCTATCCGGCAGGTCGAGCGCCGCGCAGCACTGCTCTGTGTCGCGCGCCACGAGGATTTGCTCGCCCGGCGCGAAGAACTGGTCGAGGCCGTCCCACCAGTCGCTCAGGATCGGCGCGCCGCACGCCGCCGCCTCGAACAGCCGGCCGGACGGGCACCAGCCCATCCGCGCCATCGCCTCGCGCGTCACGTTCAGGGTAAGGCGCGAGGAGCCGTAGAACGCCGGGTGCTCGGACGGCGGCAGGTGGCGGACGAAGAAGATGTTGGGCGTCCATGGGAAATCCTGCGGGTACTGCGCCCCGCCGATGACGAAGCGCTGCTGCGGCCGCGACCGCGCCGGCGTCACGAACAGCCGCTCCAGCGCCGCCTGCCGGTCCGTCACGTAGGTGCCGAGGTACGACAGGCTGGCCGCGAAGCGCGGGTGCGCCGGGGCAGGGCGGTGGAAATCGGGATCGACCGAGCCGTAGAGCGCCGCGGTCCGTCGCGCCCCGAGCCGGTCGCGCAACGCCGCCAGCGCCGCGCCGCCGGTGTAGCTCAGCACCAGGTCGAAGCCGGCAAGCCCATCCGCCGGCACGTAGTCGACCGGCTCGCCCGCCTCCAACCGCGCCAGCGTGACCGGAGTGTCGAGGTCGTAGAAGCAGCGCACGCCGACCCGGCTGTCGTGCAGCAGCGCGGCGGCGGCGAGGGCGTCCGGGCAGTACGAGGTGACGATGCCGGCATCGGCCTCACGCAGCATGGCGGCGGCGTGCGGGCGTGCCTCGTCCCAATCGCGGTACAACACCAGTTCGCCGCCTTCGGGCAACTCGGTAAGGTCGCGGTTCTGCGCGTAGTACGGGACGTCGCGCTCGAAGAACGTGACCCGGTGGCCTTGGCGCAGCAGCGGCCCGATCAGCGCCCGCCACAGCGGCGCGTGGCCGTTGCCCCAGGACGAGCTGACCGACAAGCCGAATACCACCAGCCTCATGCCAGTCCCGGCCGCCGGGCGATCCCGCTTTCGTGAGTGTTTGTCACGCCGTCGAGAACGTGGCGCTTCGGCAGCAGTTGCAACGGTCCTCGAACGCAACCCCGTGGCGGCCCCGGTGTTCTTCCGCCCGACACCAACCGGCAAGGCAGGAGACTTTGATGGCTCAGGGAATGGGCGGCCACTCGACCTCGAACGTGATGCACCACCTCAAGGGCGTCAGCTTCCCGGCGACCCGTGACGACCTCAGCAAGCTCGCGAAGAAGAACCACGCCGACAAGGAAATCCTGGAAGTGATCGGCAACATGCCGGACGAGGAATACGCCAGCGTGGCTGAGGTGCTGAAGGGCGTCGGACAGGGCGAGCACAAGGACGCCGAGTAGGCGCGGCAACCAGGCTAACCGGGGTTCGGCGCCCGGGTCTCGGTGGCGATCCGCACCAGGGTCGCCATGATCCGGCTGCCGGCCCGCAACGTCCCACGCAGGTTGCCGGAAACTTTGGATTGGCCTGCGATGCGGCGGCGGTACGGCACCGGCACCTCCTCGATGCGTAGCCCGGCGCGGGCGGCGCGCATCTGCATCTCCAAGTTCCAGCCATAGCCCATTTCGCGCAGTCCCAACCCCGCCAGCACCTGCGGTCGGATCGCCCGCAGCGCGCACATATCGCTGTAGCGCACGCCCGTCGCCAGGCCGATGCCGGCGCCGATGACCTGCCCGGCCAGCACCTGATGCCACTGCATGCTGCCCGCCTCACGCGAGCCGCGCGTCCGGCTGGCGATCACGAAGTCGCGGCTGTCGTCGCGGATCGGCGTCACCAGCAGCGGCAACGCCTCGGGAACGTCGGCCCCGTCGCCGTCCATGAACACCAGGATATCCGCCCCGTGCTCGGTGGCCAGGGCGGCTCCCGACGCACAGGCTTGGCCGTAGCCGCGGCGGCGCTCCACCAGCACCTCCGCGCCGGCCGCGCGCGCCTCGTCGGCGGTGGCGTCGCCGCTGTCGCCGTCGACGACAATCACCTCGTCCACCATCCCGAGCACGCCCCGCACCGTCGGGCCTATCGCCCCGGCCTCGTTCAGCACCGGGATGACGACGGCGACCCGCATCGGCTCACAGGCTCCAGCGCAGGCCGCAATTGGCGCACGCCTTGGGCGGGGCGTCGCTCAGCAGGGCCGCGCGGAAATCCTGGTAGCGCGGCCCGTTCCAGATGTCGCGCAAGGTCTCCTGCGAGGCGTCGCCGAGGGTGAACTGGTCGTAGCCGTCCATCGTGAACGGGGCGATGCAGCACGGGATGGAGCGGCCATGCGCGGTGAAGTACATCAGCGACCAGGGCCTGCGGCACAGCGACCACGGCTTGTCGTCCGATTGCCGCTTCAGGCTGGCGCCCGGCTCGGTGGCGCCCGAGGCGTCGAACAGCATGCCCATGCTCGCCGCCAGCGCCGTCGCCTCGTGCAGCCGCGCCGCCTCCTCGCCGGCGACGTTCTCGAACAGCGCCTGCTCCTGGCGCGCCAGGCCGCGTCCCTCCGGCATGAACACCAGCCGTTGCAGGTGGACCTCGCTCACGCCGATCTCGTGCGCCAGCGCGATGAAGGCGGGCAGCTGGCCGATGGTCTCGCGCATCCCGGTCAGCCACAGCGACACAAGCGGCTTCTCCCAGCCGCCGGCCTTCTGCGCCGCGGTGAAGGCGCGGACGTTGCGTACGATGCGGTTGAAATAGTCCTTGCCGCGCACCGCCAGGAACGACGCCGCATCGGCGGCGTCGAGCGACACGCGCAGCTCGTCCAGCCCCGCCTCGGCCAGCGCGCGCCCGTTCTTGGGGTTCAGCAACGTGCCGTTGGTGTTGAACAGCACGTGCGCGCCGCGCCCCTTCAGATAGGCCACCATGCGCGGCAAGTCCTTCACCAGCATCGGCTCGCCGACGCCGTGCAGCACCACCCGGGCGATGTTGGGCACCTGGTCGACGATCCTGGTGAACAGCTCCCACGACATGTCGGCTGGCGGCTCGAGTTCCTCGAAGGTGCGCGGGCAGGTCTCGCACAGCAGGTTGCAGCGGTTGGTGGTCTCCAGATAGAGGCAAACCGGCTCCTCGGTGGCGACTTGGCCACGAGCGTCGCCAACCGCCTCGAAGTAGCGACGCGGGTCGGCGGCAGCAATCTCTACGGGCTGGTCCATCGACGTTCTCCAATCGAAAGCAGCGGGCGTTTCAGGTCCAGGATCGACAACGCGACAGTCGGGGCGAAGACCAGCGCCCGCCACGCGAACCGCGCATGCGCCGGGTCGATGTAGAGCAGCAACGCCGCGGCGCCCAAATAAATGCCGCATCTTTGCGGAGAGATTACGGCGAACACGCTAATCCAAGCGTAGTACCATGGGTAATGCGGGCTTAACGCCACCATCGAGAACGTCGCCAGCGCGCCGGCCAGCGCCGCCGTGCGGACCGCGTCGCGCTCGGCGCCCGACCACCTCCAGGCTGCGGCCGCGAGTGCTGCGGCGACTGCCGCGACGAACGCCTTGCCGGCCCAGCCGGGCAGCGGCGTCACCAGGCCGATCCCTTCCAGCAGCCAGAAGCCGCTGCCGTCGCTGATGCCCTCCTCGGCGGCGTAGCCCGGCAGGAAGCCAAGTACTTGGCTGCCAGCGCCGAGGTAGCAGGCATACAGGACGGCGGCGGCCAATCCGCCGGCGAGCGGCAGCCGCCAATCCCCGCGCCGCCAGAACGCCGGCGCGATGGCGGCGGGCAGGAACTTGACCAGCGTGGCGGCGGCCAGGATGACGCCCACGACGGCGCGGCGGCGCTGCGCCGAGGCCAGCAGCGCCGCCGCCGAGAACCCCACCACCATGGCGTCGAGATGCCCGTTGCCGGCGAACTCCCATACCGGCAGCGGATTCCAGGCGTAAATCAGCAGCCGCCCGAAAGGCAGGCCGAGGCGGCGCAGCAGGCCTGCCAGGCAGAGCGCCGCCAGCGCCTCGAAGCCGACCATCGCCAGGCGCATGACGCGCGGCGTCTGGCCGAGCCAGGCGACGGCGGCGAACACCAGCTCCGCCATCGGCGGGTAGATCGTGCGCGCGGTCGCGGCGCGGTTGATGTGCGGGTAGATCGCCGTGTCGCGCAGCGCCGCCAGCGCCGGGTCGGCGGGCAGGTAGCGGTATGGGTTGATCCCGGCGAGCTGCACCCGGCCGTCCCAGACGTAGCGGAACAGGTCGCTCGACAGGAACATCGGCGAGGCCAGCGGCACCACCCGCATCGCCGTGGCGATCGTCAGCACCAGCCAAAGCGGGGCCGCCTGCGGCCGTCGCAGCATTTGCGCCACGGCGAACAGGTAGATGGCCGCCGCTGCCGCCTGCAACGCCACGAACTCCTCGATGCGAATGTTGCCGGCGCCGCCGATGCGTAGCTCGCTGCCGTCGTGCAGCGACTGCCCGGCCGCGATCAGCAGCACCAGCAGCAGCCCGGCCATCAGCAACGCCTGGTTCGAATGCCCGCTGTTCAAACGCCCGCTGTTCAAATGTCGGCCGCCAGCAGCCCTGCGATGTCCAGCTCGCGGGCGCAGGCGGCGGTGGCCGGGGCGGCATACGGCATCAACCCATCGGCGCGGGCCGGCTCGCCCGCCAGCAGCCGGCGCAACGCCGCGCGGTCGTCGACGTCGTACCAGGCCGGCAGCTCGACCAGTTCGAGGCCAAGCTCCGCGGCGCGGCTCCGGGTCTGCGCCGCGACCTGGTCGGTGCTCCAGGCGATGTCGGCGAACAGCCGCGCGTGGGAACGCCGCATCCCTAGCACGTAGTAGCCGCCGTCCTCGGCCGCGCCGAGCACCACGCGCTCGCCCGGCTCGGCCAGCAGCCGCGCCAGCCGCGCCAGCACCGCGGTCGGCAGCGTCGGGCTGTCGGAGTTGAGCACGCAAGCCGAAGCGAAACCGCGCGCCAGCAATCCCTCGACCGCTTGCAACAGGCAGCGGCCGAAGCCGGTGACGGCCTCCGGCGCGGCGGCGCTGCCGTCGGCCAGCAGCAATTGCGTGCCCGCCGCCAGCAATCCGTCGAAATGCGCCTTCAGCCCGGCCGGCGCGTACGCCACCCAGCCGCTGATCGGCGCTTGGGTTGCGGCCAGCGCGATGTTTTCGGTGATGTCGCGCAGGAACGCGGCGCTCATGCGCTGCGCGCCCTCGGCGGTGAGCAACGGAACGAGGCGGGTTTTCACCCTCCCGACACGCGGAGCCTTCGCCATCACCGCGATGGCGCACGTCGTTTCAGGCGCCATGCATCAGAGCTTTCTCCAGCAGCCGCTCGGATTGGCTTGGTCACGATGCATGATTGCAGCTTCGCAGGCTGGAAAAAATGGTTACATCGGCAAGACATACTGCCGCGGTCGGGAAGGAAGGGTTTATTGCCGACCAGCGCCGACGATAGCCGAATGCAGCAGCGCGAAGCGTGGTCGCAGCTGATGGTCGCGGCGCAAGGCGGCGACGGCGGCGCCTACCGCCAGTTGCTGCGGGAGGTGACGCCGTTCATCCGCCACCTCGAGCGTCGGCGCGGCCTTCCCACCCCGCAATGCGAGGATTTGGCGCAGGACGTGCTGCTGACGGTGCATCGGGTGCGTCACACCTACGACCCGCGGCGGCCATTCGTGCCCTGGCTCGTGGCGATCACCCAACGGCGCATGATCGACCTGTACCGGCGCGACCGCCGCGTGCGCGAGAACGAGCAGGCCGATCCCGACCTGCTTGAAACCTTTGCCGCCCCCGCCGCGAATGACATGGTGGACGCCGCCGAGCAGAGCGCCTGGCTTCGTCAAGCCATCGCCGGCCTGCCGGCAAAGCAACGAGAGGCCCTGGAACTGGTCAAGCTCGGCGAACTCTCGGTCGCCGAAGCCGCCGCCCGCAGCGGCCAGTCTCCGGGCGCGGTCAAGGTCAACGTCCACCGCGCCATCAAGGCGCTGCAGCGCCTGGTGCTCGCGCCGTGAACAAGTCGCAGTCGACCGACCTGCTGATCGCGCGGCTGTCGAACCGGCTGCCGCCAGTGCGCCGCATCGCCCCGGCCTGGGCACGCGCCGCCGCGTGGCTGGCGTTGGTCGGGCTGTTCGCCGCAGCACTCGCCGCTCGGGCCGACCTGCCCGCCGTCGCCGCCCGGCTGATGGCCTATCCCGACATGTGGCTGGCGGTGCTGGGTTCGGTCGCGACCGCGCTGCTGGGGGCATTCGCGGCGATGCAGCTGAGCCTGCCCGACCGCTCACGGCGCTGGGCGCTGCTGCCGTTGCCGGCGGCGGCGTTGTGGCTTGGCGCCAGCGGCCTCGGCTGCCTGCGCCAGGAGGTCGCGGCGGCGCTGCGTTCGGCCACGATGGGGGAGGCCATGGAAGACTGCATGCCGTTCATCCTCGGCGTCTCGCTGGTGCTGGCGATGCCGCTGGCGCTGCTGCTGTGGCGCGCGCGGCCGTTGCGGCCGGAGCTGGTGGCCGGCGTGGGCGGCCTCGCGACCGCCGCCGCCGCCTCCTCGCTGCTGTGGTTCGAGCATCCGTTCGACGCCAGCGCCGCCGACCTCGCGGTGCATGTCGCGGCCGTGCTGCTGGTGGTGCTGGCCTGCCGCGGCGGTGTCGCTATGCGGCGGTTTCTTGCCAAACGGTGACCGAGCGCGGCCCTACGGGTTCGCTGCCGAACGCGCGCTGCCACGGCCGCCCGGCGCGCGGCTCGGGCAAGACGACGGCGATCGGCGCGGCCCCGCGGTGCAGCGCCAGCGTCACCCGGTCCGCGCCGCTGGCCAGCACGCAGACCACGGTCTCGGCCGGCTCCCAATCCGCATCGGCCATCGCGCGGCCGTCGGGTCGTCGCCACAGCACGTCGCCGTCGCCGGTCAGGAAGCGGTCGTCGTGCAGCGCCGGATGCGCCGCGCGCAGCCGCAGCAGCCGCGCCGTAGCGGCCAGCAACTCGGCGTCGGCACCCTCCCAATCGAGCCAGGCGACCGCGTTGTCCTGGCAGTAGGCATTGTTGTTGCCACTCTGGCTGTGTCCCAGCTCGGAGCCCATCGCCAGCATCGGCGTGCCGCGCGCCAGCAGCAGCGTCGCCAGCAGCGCCAGCTGGTCGCGCCGGCGGGCGGCGGTCACGGCGGGGTCGGCGCTGGGACCCTCGACGCCGTTGTTCCACGAGGCGTTGGCGTCGCTGCCGTCGCGGTTGCCCTCGCCGTTGGCGGCGTTCCGCTTGGCGGCGAAGCTCACGCCGTCGGCCAGCGTGAAGCCGTCATGGGCCACGACGAAGTTTATTCCGCGCGACGGCCGGCGATGGCGGTGCAGCATGTCGCGCGACCCCGACAGCCGCGTCGCCAGCGCGCCCGCCATGCCGGCGTCGCCGCGCCAGAACCGCCGCAGGTCGTCGCGGCAACGGTCGTTCCACTCGCCCCAGCCGCCGGGGAACTCGCCCAGCCGGTAGCCGCCCCAGCCCACGTCCCACGGCTCGGCGATCAGCTTCAGCCGCGACAGCGCCGGGTCCTGCGCGATGGCGGCGAGCAGCGGCGCCTCCGGGTCGAAGCCATCGGCGCGGCGGCCCAGCGTGGTGGCGAGGTCGAAGCGGAAGCCATGCACACCGCCCCACAGCGCCCAGGCGCGCAGCGAATCCATCGCCCAGCGCACAACGGGCGGCCGGTCGAGCGCCAGCGTGTTGCCGCAGCCGGTATCGTCGACATATCGCGCACGATCTTCTGGCAGGCGATAGTATAGCGCGTTGTCGAGGCCGCGCTGCGACAGCGTGGGGCCGAGCGCGTCGCCCTCGCCGGTATGGTTCAGCACCACGTCCAGCACCGTCTCGATCCCCGCCGCCGCCAGGCCCGCCACCGCCATCCGGACTTCGGGCCAGCCGCCGGGCGCCAAGCGCGGCTCGGGCGTCATGAAGGCGACCGGGTTGTAGCCCCAGTAGTTGCTTAGCCCGAGCGCCGCCAGATGCCGCTCGTCGATCCAGGCGGCGGCCGGCATCAGCTCGACGGTCGTGACGCCGAGCGCCGTGAGGTGGGCGAGGGCGGCGGGGTGCGCCAACGCCGCGAAGGTGCCGCGGATTTCCGGCGGGATGTCCGGATGGCGCATGGTGAAGCCGCGCACGTGCAGCTCGTAGAGGACGGTGCGCGACCACGGCACGTCCGGGCGTGGCCCGTCGGCGGCCGGCGGCGGCGGTCCGGCGACGGCTTTCGGCATGAAAGGGGCGCTGTCCGTGGCGTCATCGCCGGACATCGCCGGGTGCAGGCTGAATGGACCGTCCAGCGCGTGCGCGTAAGGATCGACCAGCAGCTTGGCGGGATTGAAGCGGTGGCCGTGCTGCGGCTGCCACGGCCCATGCGCCCGCAGGCCGTAGCGGTCGCCTGCCGCCACGCCCGCGACGTGCCCGTGCCAGACCTCGCCGGTGCGTTCGGTGAGCGCCGTCCGCGCCTCCCGGCCGGCGGCGTCGAACTGGCAGAACTCGATGGCGGTGGCGTTGGCCGAAACCGCCGCGACATGCGCGCCGTCGGCGTCCAGGGTGACGCCAAGCGGCTCCGGCCCACTTGCGTGCAACGGCATTACGCCTGCAGCCGGTCGATCATCTCCTGGGTGACGAGGCAGACGCCGTTCTCGGTGCGGCGGAACCGGGCGGCGTCGTGCTCGGGGTCGTCGCCCACCACCAGCCCGGCCGGCAGCCGCACGCCGCGGTCGACCACCACCTTGCTCAGCCGCACCGAGCGGCCGATGTCGACCCCGGGCAGGATCACCGCCTGGTCGATCTGGCTGAACGAGTTGACGTGGACGTTGGTGAACAGCAGCGATTGCCGGATGCTGGCGCCGGACACGATGCAGCCGCCCGACACCAGCGACGACACCGCCATGCCCCGCCTGCCGCCCTCGTCGTGGACGAACTTGGCCGGCGGCGTCACCTCGCCATAGGTCCAGATCGGCCAGTCGCGGTCGTAGATGTCCAGCCCCGGCACGAAGTCGGTGAGGTCGATGTTGGCGGTGAAATAGGCGTCCACGGTGCCGACGTCGCGCCAGTACGGCGCCGCCTCGGCCGACGAGCGCACGCACGAGCGCGAGAAGTGGTGCGCTATGGCCTTGCCCTCGCGGACCAGCTTGGGGATGATGTCGTTGCCGAAATCGTGGTTGGTGTCGGGGTCGGCGGCGTCCTCGCGCAGCAGCTTGAACATCAGCTTGGTGTCGAACACGTAGATGCCCATGCTGGCCAGCGCCAGGTCGGGGTGGCCCGGCATCGGCGGCGGCTCGGCGGGCTTCTCCAGGAACGACAACACGCGGTCGTGCTCGTCGACGTGCATCACGCCGAACGCCCGCGCCTCAAGCAGCGGCACCTCCAGGCAGCCCACGGTCACGTCGGCGCCGCTGTCGACGTGCTGCTGGAGCATCTTCTCATAGTCCATTTTGTAAATGTGGTCGCCCGCCAGCAGCACGATGTAGCGCGGGTCCGAGGCCTCGATGATGTCGATGTTCTGGTACACCGCGTCGGCGGTGCCGAGGTACCACATATCCTCGGCGACGCGCTGGCTGGCCGGAAGTATGTCGAAGCTCTCGTTGCGCTCCGGGCGGAAGAAGTTCCAGCCGCGCTGCAAGTGGCGGATCAGGCTGTGCGCCTTGTATTGGGTCGCCACCGCGATGCGGCGGATGCCGGAGTTGACCGCGTTGGACAGCGCGAAGTCGATGATCCGGCTCTTGCCGCCGAAATACACCGCCGGCTTGGCGCGGATGTCGGTCAGCTCCATCAGCCGGCTGCCGCGCCCGCCGGCCAGCACGTAGGCCATGGCGTAGCGCGACAGCGGCGCGTCGAAGGTTGCGGCCGAGCGGCGCGGCGCGGTCTCGGACATCGGCGTCTCCCCTAGTCTTGATTGTTTGCAGGCCGGTTGTTTACAGGCTGGCGTATCGTCTACCGTCCCGGGTTGACCGGAACATCCCAGATTTCGCGCGCGTACTCGCCGATGGTGCGGTCCGATGAGAACCAACCCATGCCGGCGGTGTTCAGCACGCTGGAGCGCCACCAGCGCGCCGGCTCGCGCCAGCGTTCCGCCACCAGGCGCTGGGTGGCGGCGTAGCTGTCGAAGTCGGCGGTGACCAGGAAATGGTCGTGGTTCAACAGCAGGCCGACCAGCTCGGCGAACCGGTTGGTCTCGCGCGGCGAGAACACGCCCGAGCCGACCGCGTCCAGCACCTCGCGCAGCATGTCGGAGCGGCTCACGAACTCGCTGGTGCCGCCGCCCGAGCGGCGGTGCGCCGCGACCTGCTCCGCGGTCATGCCGAAGATGAAGATGTTGTCGGCGCCGACATGCTGGTGGATTTCGACGTTGGCGCCGTCCATGGTGCCGATGGTCAGCGCGCCGTTCAGCGCCAGCTTCATGTTGCCGGTGCCGGAAGCCTCCATGCCGGCGGTCGAGATCTGCTCGGACAGGTCGGCGGCCGGCACGATCATCTCGGCCAGCGAGACGTTGTAGTTCGGGATGAACACCACCTTGAGCGCCCCGCGCAGCGTCGGGTCGCCGTTCACCACCCTCGCCACGTCGTTGATCAGCTTGATGATGACCTTGGCGACGTGGTAGCTCGCCGCCGCCTTGCCGGCGAAGATCTTCACCCGCGGCACCCATTCGCGCATCGGCTGCGCCCGCATCGCGTCGTACAGCGCCACCGTTTCCAGGATGTTCAGCAACTGGCGCTTGTATTCGTGGATGCGCTTGATCTGCACGTCGAACATCGCGTCGGGATCGACCTTGATCTCCATGCGGTCGTAGATCAGCTTGGCCAGCGCCACCTTGTTGGTCCGCTTGATGGCGCGCAGGCGATCGTGCAGCCCCGTGTCGTCGGCGTGCGCGGCGAGGCCGAGCAGCGCCATCGGGTCGTCCATCACCTGCTCGCCCACCACGTCGACCAGCAGCGAGGTGAGGCCGGGGTTGGCCTCGAACAGCCAGCGGCGGAAGGTGATGCCGTTGGTCTTGTTGACGATGCGGTCGGGGTACAGCGCGTTCAGGTCGTGGAACACGGTCTGCTGCATGAGGTCGGTGTGCAGCCCGGAGACCCCGTTGATCTTGTGCGAGCCGACGAACGCCAGCGTGCCCATGCGAACCCGGCGGCCGCTGTTCTCGTCGACCAGCGACATCGAGCCGAGCAGCGCCGCGTCGGCCTTGCCGCCGGGGGCCGCGGCGTTGACCTTGCCCAAATGCTGCCAGTTGAGCAGGTAGATGATCTGCATGTGGCGCGGCAGCAGCCGCTCCATCAGCGGCACCGACCAGCTCTCCAGCGCCTCCGGCAGCAGCGTGTGGTTGGTGTAGCTGAACGTGGCCACGGTGATTTTCCAGGCCTCGTCCCACTCGACGCCGTGCTCGTCCACCAGCAGGCGCATCAGCTCCGGCACGGCGATCGAGGGGTGCGTGTCGTTGAGCTGGATCGCCGCCTTGTCGGGCAACGTGCGCGGGTCGCCGTACTGGCGGATGTGGCGGCGCAGCAGGTCCTGCAGGCTGGCCGAGGAGAAGAAGAACTCCTGGCGCAGCCGCAGCTCCTGCCCGGCCGGGGTCTCGTCGCTCGGGTACAGCACCTGGCTGATGGCGTTGGCGCGGCTGCGCTCGGCCAGTGCGCCCACATGGTCGCCGCGGTTGAACGCGTCGAGCAGCAACGGGTCGGGCGCCCGCGACGACCACAGCCGCAGCGTGTTGACGTGCTTGCCGCGCCAGCCGACCACCGGGATGTCGTAGGCCACGGCGCTGACCCTCTCGGTCGGCCGCCAGGCATGGCCGACGCGCCCCTCGGGCGAGGTCACCTCCTCGACACGGCCGCCGAAGCCGATGCTGTACTCGACCTCCGGGCGCTCGAACTCCCACGGGTTGCCCGACGACAGCCAGGTTTCCGGGAACTCGCGCTGCCAGCCTTCCTGGATGGTCTGGCGGAACAGGCCGTGGTTGTAGCGGATGCCGTAGCCGTAGGCGGCAATCGACAGCGTCGCCATGCTTTCCATGAAGCAGGCGGCGAGCCGGCCCAGGCCGCCGTTGCCCAGCGCCGCGTCCGGCTCGACCTCGCGCAGCCGCTCCAGGTCGACGCCCAGCTCGGCCAAGGCGGCGCGCATCAGCTCGGTAAGGCCGAGGTTGTTCAGGCTGTCGCCGAGCAGCCGGCCGATCAGGAACTCCAGCGACAGGTAATAGACCCGCTTGCGCTTCTGCGCGTAGCTGGAGCGGGTGCTCGGCATCCAGCGCTCGACGATGCGGTCGCGCGCGGTCAGCGCCACGGCCACGAACCAGTCGCGGTCGCTGGCCACGATCGGGTCCTTGCCCACCGAATAGGTGAGCTTCGCCACGATGGCGCGGCGCAGGCTGGCCACGTCCTCGTCCAGCGCCGGCAGGGCGATGCGGGTGGCCGCGGCGGAGGTCGGGATCGTCGCGGCGGGGCGGGTCTGGCTCATGGCGTGTCGGGTCCTGTTCAGCAGCCCAAGCGGTTTTGCCCGGATGGCGGAAAGCTTGGGGTGGCGGAAAGCTGGGCACGTCGCCGCTGCGGGCAACCGGATGCCCGCAGCATTCGAACCTTAGCCGCGCCGGCCTGGGAAGCAAACGGAAGCTGCCGGCCGCTTGAAGCTGCTGGATGAATTCATGGCTGCATCTGTTGCGAAGGAGGGAACGTAGGGTTTGCACGACCGGCGACCTTTCGCCTTGTCATCACATCATGGTGCTGTATGTCCTGCCCGTCAGGCTCCCTGGACATGGCCAGGGGATCGAGTGTCCCGCACTGGCCCGGCGCGGTCGATCCGCGCGACAGCCGTCCGGGATGGGGAAGGATTGGCGGATTTGCCGAAGCCCGTGACCTGTTCCGCCAATTCTCGCGTGACGCCCGATTCTCGCGTGACGTCGTGAGCGACACCGTGGCGCTGCGTGATCTGTTGCAGCAGGTCGCCGCCGGCGACCGGGCCGCCTTCAAGGCGCTGTACGAGGCGCAGTCGCCGCGGCTCTACAGCGTGGCGTTGCGTATCACGCGCCATACCGCCCAGGCGGCCGACGCGGTGCACGACGCCTTCCTGCAAGTCTGGCGCAACGCCGCCCGCTTCGACATCGCGCGCGGCAACCCGGAAGCCTGGCTGCTCAGCCTGGCCCGCTACCGCGCGCTCGACATCGCGCGCCGCCGTGGCCGCGAGGTGCCGGACGACGACCTGCCGGAGCGGGCCGACGAGGGTCCCGACCCGCTGGCCCGCCTGGAGGCGTCGCGCGACGCCGCGGCGCTGCACCGCTGCCTGCAGGGGCTCGACCCCGAGCGGCGGCGGCTGGTGGCGCTGGCCTTCGTCGAGGGCCTCACCCATGTCGAGGTGGCGGAGCGGGCCGCGATGCCGCTCGGCACTGTGAAGTCCTGGATTCGGCGCAGCCTGCAGACGCTCCGCGCCTGCCTGGAAGGCGTGGCATGAGCGATTTCGACGCGCCTCCCGGCGATCCCGGCTTCGACGGCCCCGACACGCTGGCGGGCGAGTTCGTGCTCGGCGTGCTGACGGCCGAGGAGATGCGCGCCGTCCGCGTGCGCTCGCGCTCCGACGCGGCGCTGGCCGCGGCCATCGCCGCGTGGGAAACCCGGCTGTCCCCGCTGGCCGAGGCGGTGCCGCCGCAACCGCCGCCGCCGGCGCTGTGGTCGCGGCTGGAGCAGGCGGTCGCGGCGCTGCCGATGGAGGCCGACGCGGCCCCGATCCCGGTTTCGCGCAGCGTGGCGCCGCGCATCGTGCCGCCGCGCCGGGTCTGGCCGTGGCAGGTGGCGACCGGCGTGGCCGCGGCGTTGGCCGCCGGCTTCGCCGCGTTGGCGTTCCTGCCGCCGCCATCCGGGGAGCAGCGGGTTGCGGCGCTCGGCCCGGTGGGCGCGCCGCCAGCGGCTTTCCTGGCCGACGCGCGTGCCGACGGGTCGGTGGCGCTGACCGCCTTGGCGCCGGCCGACGTGCCGCAGGGCCGCGACCTGGAGCTGTGGATATTGCCGCCGGGCGCGCAAAAGGTGGCGCCGCTCGGCGTCCTGCCCGCCGCCGGGCGCAAGGTCTCGCTCTCCGGGCTGCCGGCCACTGGCACCCAGCTGCTGGTCAGCCTGGAGCCGCGCGGCGGGTCGCCTACCGGCCAGCCGACCGGGGCTGTGCTGTATTCGGGAACCTTGGCGACCCGCTGACCCGGGCGCATCTCCACGCTCGCCATCTTGCCCGCGCTCGCCATCTTGCCCTGAGCGGAACTTTGTCTGGCACCCGGCTGTTTTGCTGACCTCGTTGACACAGGAGAGCAGGACATGGCCAAGCCCGACGCCGCGCAGATGGAGAAGCTTTGGTCGATGATCAAAGACATCCAGTTCGCGATGCTGACCAGTGAGGACGGCGACGTGCTCCGCAGCCGTCCGATGGCGGCGTCGCAGAGCAGCTTCGAAGGCGACCTATGGTTCTTCACCCGGGCCGACAGCCATAAGGTCGCGGAGGTCAACAGCGACCATCGGGTCGGGGTCAGCTACGCCGACCCGCAGCACCAGAATTACGTGTCGCTGTCTGGGACCGGCAGCCTGGTGCGCGACAAGGCGGCAATCGACGCGCATTGGACCGAGGCGCTGCGGACCTGGTTTCCCAAGGGCAAGACCGACCCCGAGATTGCCCTGCTCAAGGTCGACGTGCAGCAGGCGGAGTACTGGGACGCGCCGAACTCCAAGATGGTCCATGCTTACGGATACATCAAAGCGGTGCTGACCGGCAGCGCGCCGCAGCCGGGCGAGAACGTCAAGCTCGAACTCGACTGAGAGAGGGTTGACGGCGAATTACAGTTTTGTGAGAAAGAAAACATTTGCATCTCCGGGCAGGGCACCCTACGTTGCGCTGCAGCAGGATGGTTCGCTGTCCTGCTTTCTTGGACGTTTCCTCCCTAAACTTGGCGGCGCTGCAAAGCGCCGCCACTTTTTTTGCGCGCGGCGCTGAGTCGCACAGCCTGGAGGCTCCGTCATGCTGAGCGAACACCAGAAGCACCGATACGACCTAGACGGCTACTTGGTGCTGCCAGGGTTCAAGCCAGCAGCCGAGATCGCCGCCGTGCGGGCGCGGGCGGAAGCCATCGTCGAGGCGTTCGAGCCGGCCGAGGCGGCCTCCATCTTCACCACGCGCGACCAGGGCGTGCGGTCCGACGACTACTTCTTGGACTCCGGCGACAAGGTCCGCTGCTTCTTCGAGGAGGAGGCGTTCGACGCGCAAGGTCGGCTGCGCCAAGCCAAGTCGCTGTCGATCAACAAGATCGGCCACGCCCTGCACGACCGTGATCCGGTGTTCGGCGCGTTCTCGCGCGGCCCGGACTGGGCGGCGCTGGCGGCCGACCTGGGCCTGGCGCGGCCGTTGCTCTGGCAATCGATGTACATCTTCAAGCAGCCCGGCATCGGCGGCGAGGTGCGCTGGCACCAGGACGCCAGCTTCTTCGTCACCGACCCAGTTACCGTGACCACGTTCTGGCTGGCGCTCGAGGCCGCGGACCGCGGCAATGGCTGCCTCTGGGTCGAGCGCGGTGGCCATCGCGGCCCGTTACGCGAACAGTTCGTGCGCGACGGCCGGGCCACGCGCCTCGACCGGCTCGATCCTGCTCCGTGGCCGACCGAAGCGAATGCGGTTCCGGTCGAGGTGCAGGCTGGAACGCTGGTGATGTTCCACGGCTTGCTGCCGCACTACAGCGCGCCGAACCGCTCGGCGGCGTCGCGGCACGCCTACACGTTGCACGTCACCGACGCGCAAGCCGCCTATGACCGACGCAACTGGCTGCAACGCGAAGCGCAGAGTCTACGCGGCTTTGAACAAGAGTGTTAAAAGCGGGATTTTAAGATTCGTTTACGTTTTATTAGAAGAAACGAACAAATAACGTCCATCTAACTTAGTATTTGCCCCAGTTGCCGGTGTTTGTTAATCACGCATGAACATCGGAGACGGACATGGCTCAAAATCTTTGGCAGGCTGGCGCGGTCGACAACATCTATGCGCCTTACGAATGGTCCAATGGCGGACCCCAGGCGGGCGACACGCTGGTCATCGGCGCCGGAGCGGCATTCCTACCAGGCGGCAGCGTCTACGGCGACACCATCGTGTTGTCGGGACAAAGCAGCAGCAGCCCGGCGGTCCTGGTCGCCTTCGGGGATTCCCAAGCATCCGTGCTGGTTTCACAGGAGGCCTATCCGTCGGGCGCGCCAGGCGCCGGCAACAGCGCTTTCGGCATCGTCGAGGTCGTCGGCGCGCCGCAGGTGTCGCTGGAAGTGCTCGGCGGCAAGCAGATCGATGCCGAGGGCACGGTGAACATCGCCGGCTACTCGCAGATGCAGGGCGGCTTCACCGGCGTCGGCGACAACGCCCATGTGACGATCAACGGAACCGACCCCGCCACCTCCACCTTCGCCAACACCGCGAGCAGCCTGACCGGGTACTACGACCTGGCCAACATCAATGCCGATGTGGTCGGCGCCGGCACGTTCGACATCGGCTTCCTGGACTCGATGGACTTCGCCGCCGGGGTGTCGTCCGGCCAGGCCATCAACGACAACGGCGGCTCCCTGACCATCGGCGATGCCGGCAACTTCCATGGCTCGGTCAACTGGTCGCCGACGGCGCTCAATTTCAACAACTTCATCACGCTGTCCGGCCTCACCGCCGATCACTCGTCGTATGCGAACGGCGTGTTGTCGCTGACCTCCGGCGGCAGCGACGTGTTCGACCTGCGCCTGCAGACGACCCCCGGCAGCGACGTCGTGGCCGCGCAGGCCAGCGGCGGCATCCAGGTGTTCGCGTCGGCGGCGGATGCGGCGGCGATCAACGCCGTGCCGATTGCCCACGCCTGAGCCATCGACTGTAGGCGACGTCGCCGCGGCCGAGCGGGTCGGCGGCGCTGCCGGACGATCTGGGTCCCGCGACGCGCCTCGACCCGCGCCTGCCCGGCTTCGCGATGTGCCTGCGCTCCGGCTTCCGCGGCCCGCGCGAGCCGCACACCACCTCCTTGTGGGGCGGCTGTTCGGCGGGCGACCGATGCTGGCGGTCGGCCACGTACCGGAGCGGGCATTCGCGGCGGCTGACCGGCAGCCGCCCGAAGGTTGAGCCAAGGCCGATCATCGCCCGGGCGACGCCGCTTGCCGTGAGGCGGGGACCTAGGCCGGCGTCAGCCAACGCCAACCCGTGCTGCTTGCCCACGCCTGCCGCCGCGTCGGCCTCGCCGTTCGACAAACGCTAGTACTAACAATAAAATAACGAAAATTTACCAACTATATTAATGCAGGTAATATTTATTGGTAATTGTGCGCGTTGGTAATTCACATTACCCAGGGCTGTTCAACGCTGCTGGATAGGCGGCACTGAGGCCGCCCTGTCGCCTACAAGGGGCAAAGTAGGCGGCTGATCGCAAGGGGGTTCCCGAGCCGGTCAA
>JAABUY010000170.1_pt1 | contig 134402 bp, 135 predicted proteins | sample 5560271 | NCBI WGS metagenome assembly JAABUY01 (sample SAMN10711886, study PRJNA513374) | rock metagenome | isolation source: Antarctica rocks | place: Antarctica: Victoria Land, University Valley
GAACTCAACACACGCCTCCCGGCCCGAGTCATAGATCGCTTCAGCCTCGGACCGTTCCACGCCAACAAGGTTCGCCGCCCACCAACGCGCACCTTGTTATGTAAAGCCCGGAGGACTGAACGCCTACCGTTTCCGATGGGCGCGGCTGGGCTCGAACCAGCGACCTCTCGCGTGTGAGGCGAGCGCTCTCCCGCTGAGCTACGCGCCCGGGAGAAGCTCCGATTCTACGGTCTCCAGCAAGGTCGACGACAACGCTCCCGCGCTATCGTGCGCAGCGGACCGTGCTAGGCGGGGAGGTAGCGGTGCCCTGTATCCGCAATCCGCTCTAGCGGGGCTGAACTCCCTCCCGAGGGATGGAGGCCCCCGGGGTCGAGCGCGCCGTTCGGAGGCGTCGATGGCCGGGTCCCGCGCGATGCCGGTCCGTGAACCAGGTCAGATCCGGAAGGAAGCAGCCTTAAGCGGTCGCCGGTAGGCGCAGCGGGAGTGCTCGACCGGAGCCAACAAGCGGCGCAGCGCCCGGGGACCCGTCTCGACGGAGGGTGCACGGTCCGCTCTGTTCTCTCGGGACCGCGCGCGGCGGATGTCAGCTACGCTCACCGTCCCGGGGATCCGCGCCCGCCACGACTCGAGCGTTGAGCGCTTCCGGGCCTGTTATTCGCCCAGGAGGGAAGCAACTTGCCCGGAAGCCCCGATCACGGCCCTCCGCGGAGCGTCCCGCTCCGCGCGATCGCAGCGTGCCTGATCGCGCCCTCCGCCGAGCGTCCCGCGGCGTGCGCTCGGCGCGCCCCGGCGCCCCCCCCCGCCACCCGCCGGGCACCGCTCCGCGCGCTTCCAGCCCCGCGCCCCCGGCACTAGACTCAGCGCTCCGTGTCCGCCGGCCCCTCGCTCTATCGCCGACACCGTCCACGGAGCTTCGCCGACGTGGTGGGCCAAGAGCACGTGGTCCGCACGCTGCGCAACGCGGTCGGGCAGGACAAGGTCCATCACGCCTACCTGTTCGTCGGGTCGCGCGGCACCGGGAAGACCTCCCTGGCCAAGATCCTCGCCGCCTCGCTGAACTGCGAGCACGGACCCACCATCGAGCCCTGCGGCGTGTGCGAGTCGTGCCGCTCGATCGCCACGGCCACCTCGCTCGACGTCATCGAGATGGATGCCGCGTCCAACAACTCGGTCGACGACATCCGCGAGCTGCGCGAGCGCGTGGCCTTCGCCCCCCTCTCGGGCCGCCACAAGGTCTACATCCTCGACGAGGCGCACATGCTCTCACCCCAGGCGTGGAATGCCTTCCTCAAGACCCTCGAGGAGCCGCCGCGCGAGACGATCTTCGTGCTCGCCACCACCGAGGCGCAGAAGGTTCTGCCGACGGTTGTCGATCGCTGTCACCGTTTCGACTTCCATCGTCCCACCGCCGGTCAGATCGGGACAGTCCTGCGCCGGGTGGCCGATGCCGAAGGCATCGCCATCGACGAGCCCGCCCTCGGGCTGATCGCGCGCAGCGCCACCGGCTCGTTTCGCGACGCGCTGGGCACCCTCGAGCAGCTGCTGGTCTACGCCGGCAGCACAATCGCCCTGGCCGACGTCCTGGCCGTGCTCGGCGTGGCCGACGCCGAGCTGCTCTTCGGCTGCGTCGAGGCCATCGCTGCGCGTGACCCGGCCGCCGCGCTGCGGGCCGCGGCCGGACTCGCCGACGCCGGCCGCGACCTGGGCCAGGCCTTTCGCGACCTCGAGGCCCACGCCCGTGAGCTGCTGGTCGTCGGGGTCCTGGGTGACGTGCCGCCCGAGCTGCAGGTCACGCCCGAGCGTGACGCACGCCTGCTCGAGCAGGCCGGCCGGTTGGCCCGAACCGATGTCGTGCGCCTGCTCGATGGGCTGGCCGCGGGGATGGACGCCACCCGCAACGGCTCCGAGGCTCGGGTGATGCTCGAGCTTGCCCTGGTCAAGGCGGCCGCGCCCGATCTCGACCCCTCGGTCCGCGCCCTGCTTTCGCGCGTCGAGGAGCTGGAGTCCCGGGTTGCCCCCGAGCCGGCCGCCCCGCCGTCGCCGGTTCCACCGCCGCCCGCGCCTGCCCCTCCCGTCCCGCCCGGAGCCGAGGCGCCCGCCGGTGTCGCGGACGAGCCGGGCAGCGGGCCAGCCACCCCTTCACAGCCCTCATCTGACTCGGTGAATCCGCCCCCCCCGGCCCCTGACCCGACGCCTCGGGCCTCCGGGCCCCCGCCCGCCGCTTCGGCCGTGGACAGCCTGGCCGCCCTCGAGCCGCTCTGGCCGGCGATCGTCGACGGGGTCCGGACTCACAACGGCATGCTTGGCGAGGCCTTGGCCGCCGCCCGTCCGGTGGCGCTCGAGGGCTCGGGTCTGCGCGTCGCCTTCCCGGAGAGCGCCGCGTTCCTCAAGAAGCTCGTCGAGTCCACGGCCCACCGGGAGGCCGTGGCCCGTGCCATCTCCGGCGTTTGTGGCCGCCGGCTGACCCCGAGCTTCGAGCTGCAGGCCTGCCTGGAGCCGGCCCCGAGCGTGGCGGGTGGTGCGGCGGGGCCGCCCAACTTAGACGAGCTGATCGACCGCCTCAAGTCCGAGTTCGACGCCGAAGAGATCCTCGAGGAGACCGACTGACCATGCCCCAGCAGCCGAACATGCAGCAGATGCTCAAGCAGGTCCAGAAGATGCAGGCCGACATGATGGCCGCCCAGGAGAAGCTCAAGGACGAAGAGGTCACCGCGTCGGCGGGCGGCGGGATGGTGAAGGTGACCGTCTCCGGCGAGCTCGCCGTCCTCAGGGTGGAGATCAACCCCGAAGCCGTCGACCCCGAGGATGTCGACATGCTGGCCGACCTTGTCCTCGCGGCCACCAACGAGGCCCTGCGCCAGGCCCAGGAGCTCGCCGTCAAGGCGCTCGGCGGCGCCTCCGGCGGCCTCCCCGAGGGGCTGGGCGGGCTGGGAGGCCTCGGCCTGCCCGGGATGTGACCGCCCCGAGGACCGTGCCGGGCGGCTGAGCCGCCGGGTCAGTGCCGAGATGTCCACGCCCGCCCCGCCCATCCAGCGGCTGATCACCGAGCTCTCGCGCCTGCCCGGGATCGGCGCGCGCACGGCCCAGCGCCTTGCCTTCCACATCCTGCGCGCCGACGCCGAGGAGGCCGGCGCGCTGGCCGACGCGATCCGCGAGGTGAAGGAGCGGGTGGGATTGTGCGAGGTCTGCTTCAACTTGGCCGAGGGCCCGCGCTGCCGCATCTGCCAGGACGAGCGCCGCGACGTCGGCCTGGTCTGCGTCGTGGAGGAGCCCGGGGACGTCATCCCGCTGGAACGCACCCACGAGTTCCACGGGCGCTACCACGTCCTTGGGGGCGCCCTGTCCCCGATCGACGGGGTCGATCCCGAGGACCTCAAGCTGGCCGAGCTCTACGAGCGGGTCAGCGGCGGCGAGGTGCGGGAGGTGGTGGTGGCCACGAATCCCACGACGACCGGGGAGGCGACGGCGCTGCACATCGCCGGCGAGCTGCGGGAGCGGACGCCTTCGGTGACGGTGACGCGCCTTGCCTCGGGACTGCCGGTCGGCGCTGACCTCGAGTACGCCGACGAGGTGACCCTGGGGCGGGCCCTGGCGGGGCGGCGGACGCTCTGAGCGCTCAGCGCCCGACCATCGTCATGAAGTTCGGAGGCACGTCGGTGGCCGATGCCGACCGTCTGCGCAACGCTGCCCGGCGCATCGTGGCTCGGGCCGAGGAGGGTCATCGGGTGATCGCCGTGCTCTCGGCCCGCGGGAAGACCACGGACGAGCTGATCCGCCAGGCGGTCGAGGTCTCCCCGGCCCCCGACCCGCGGGAGATGGACATGCTGCTCTCCACCGGCGAGCGCCAGTCCTGTGCGCTGTGCGCCATGGCCATCAACGACCTCGGTCACCGCGCGCTGTCACTCACCGGCTCCCAGGCGGGGATCGTCACCGACACCTCCCACACCAAGGCCCGGATTGTCGACGTCCGGGCCGACCGCATCCGCGAGGCGCTCGACCGAGGCGCGATCGTGCTCGTGGCCGGCTTTCAGGGCGTCTCCACCACGCGGGACGTCACCACCCTCGGCCGCGGGGGCTCGGACACCACCGCCGTCGCCCTCGCCGCCGCCGTGCAAGCCGACGTGTGCGAGATCTACACCGACGTCGCCGGGGTGTTCTCCGCCGACCCGCGGCTGGTCCCCGACGCGCGCAAGCTCAGCGTCGTCTCCTTCGAGGAGATGCTCGAGATGGCCTCCTCGGGGGCGCGCGTGCTCCAGCTGCGCTCGGTGGAGTACGGCCGCAACCACGGCGTTCGCATCCACGTGCGCTCCAGCTTCGACCCCGGCCCGGGTACGCTTGTCGTTGGTGATGAGGAGACCATGGAACAGCCGCTGATCACTGCGGTCACGCACTCCACCGAGGAGGCCCGTGTGACCCTGCTGGGCCTCCCCAACCGCCCGGGGGCGGCCGGCCGGGTGTTCACCGCCCTGGCCGTGGCCAACGTCAACGTCGACATGATCATCCAGAACGAGCCGGTCTCGGCCGACGCGCGCGCCGATCTGTCCTTCACCGTCCCGGGCGAGGACGTGCGCGCGGCGCAGGCGACCCTGGCGCCCATGGTGGCCGAGCTGGGCATCTCCGAGGTGGCCACCGATCCGGAAATCGGGAAGGTCTCGGTCGTCGGTGCGGGCATGAAGACCCATCCCGGGGTTGCCGCCCGCGTCTTCGACGTGCTGGGGGAGGAGGGCATAAACATCGAGATGATCTCCACCTCGCCGATCAAGATCTCCTGCGTGATCCGCGAGCCCGACGTGCCACGAGCGGTGCAGGCACTCCACCGCGCCTTCGCGCTCGGATCGGGCGGCATCGAGCGCGAGAGCCCCTTCGCTCCCCGGGTGCCCCGGTGACCCCGCCCGGTCCGCGGGTGGCCGTCGTCGGCGCCACCGGCGCCGTGGGCCGGACGATGCTGGCCATCCTGCGCGAGCGGCGCTTCGGCGCGTCGGAGGTGATCCCCTACGCGTCGGCGCGCTCGGCCGGGCTCGAGCTTGACGGGCTGGGAGTGCGCGAGCTGTCCGACGACGCGCTTTCCCAGGAGGCTGACCTCGCCCTGTTCTCCGCGGGGTCCCGCGTATCAGCCGAGTGGGCGCCCCGCTTTGTCCAGGCGGGAGCGGTGGTGGTCGACAACTCCTCGCATTGGCGCATGCACGACGACGTCCCGCTCGTCGCGGCCGAGGTCAATCCCGAGGCGCTCGACGCCCACCGCGGGATCGTGGCCAACCCGAACTGCTCGACCATGCAGATGGTCGTCGCCCTCAAGCCCCTGCACGACGCCGCCGGCATCGAGCGCATCGTGGTCTCCACCTACCAGGCGGTGTCGGGCACCGGCGTGGCAGCCGTCGAGGAGCTCGACGCGCAGACCCACGCGATCCTGCACGGCTCCGAGCCGCCGGCCCCCGAGGTCTACCCCCACCCCATCGCCTTCAACGTCCTACCGCAGGTGGAGCGCTTCCGCGACGGTGACGCCTACACCACCGAGGAGCGCAAGATGATGGCCGAGACGCGCAAGATCCTCGGCGAGCCCGAGCTGCGCATCTCCGCCACCTGCGTGCGCGTGCCCGTGCGCGTCGGTCACTCCGAGTCGGTGAACCTCCAGACCCGCGCCCCGCTGTCGGTGCAGCGCTGCCGCGAGCTGCTGGCTGCGGCGCCCGGGGTGCGGCTCCTCGATGATCCGGGGGCGGCCGTGTACCCCCTGGCGGTCGACGCGGCTGGTCAGGACGACGTGCTCGTCGGGCGCATCCGCGAGGACCCCTCGGCCGAGCGGACGCTGAATCTCTGGGTCGTGGCCGACAACCTGCGCAAGGGGGCGGCGACCAACGCCGTGCAGCTCGCCGAGGCGCTGGTGGCCCGGGGCCTGGTCCGCCCCTCGCGGGCTGCGATCGGATGAGCAGCCAGACCTAGCCGGACGCGCTTCTACCAGAGCACGGCCACGTCGTAGGCAGCGATCCGCTTGTCGTCGGTGATCAGCGTGAGGCCCTCGCTCTGGGCCTGCGCGACCATCACGCGGGTCGAAGGGGTCGGGAGGCTCCCGCTAATGGCCCGTTCGGCCGTCACCGCCGTGAATCGTCGCCTGGCGGCGTCCTCGACGCCGACGAGCTGACCGAATTGACTTCGGAACCACTTCAGACTTCAGGCACTCGTCGTCTCAGGTCCTGCGTTCAGGATCCTCTCCGCCCACTCGACTGCCACGGTCGCGGCAGCCACGGCAGCGCCTCGATCGAGCCGGAAATCGCCACCGCCGTACCGCATTGCCACCGCCCAGGGCGTTAGCCACTCGGCGTCCGCGACCTCGCGCGGGATTGCCACCTCGTAGACGCCTGCTGCATCCAGCATGAAGCTCACGTCGTGCGTGTAGGGAACCTCCGTCCCCCCAGCGGCGAGCACAGCCTTCAGCGCCTTCTCAACAGCTTGCTGCGCATGGAAGCCAACGACGTCGTTCTCCTGCTCGGAATCGCCGGCGAGCGCCTTCACAGCACGCAGATCCGACCGCGCCGCCCTGAGCAGCCGTTGGGCCTCCTCACGCTCCTCAGGCGTCAACCAGGATCCGCCCCTCGCGAAGGGCCCGCTCGACCACCGTGCCCCGCACGGCGGCGCGGCGCTCGGCGTCATCACGGGCGAACACCACCACGTCTATCGGCACACCGAGGCCGCGCAGGGTTCGCCGAAGACGGACGGACTCGCTGATCGGATCCTCGACCGACGGCTCGATCACCAGCACGTCAACGTCGGCCCCGGCGTGCGCCGCGCCACGCGCGCGGGAGCCGAACAGCACCACCTGCGAACGCGGCGGTGCCGCATCTGCCAGGCGCCTGCCGACCTCCTCGATCACGCCTTCATGCGTCACGGACGCGACAGTAGCCCGTCGAGCGGCCGAGAAGCGTTTGTGGTTGTCGTCCGGGCGATGGTCGTCGCCCGGTCCCGGTCTTGTCTCGAACCGCAAGCCGGGAGAGTCCGCTCCGCGCGACCTCAGCAGCGTCGCGCCCCTACGTTGGGGCCGGGGGGCGTGGTACTGCTCTTGCCGCGCAGGTCCCCGGGCTCGCGCGGCTTGCGCTCGGCGGAGTAGGGGACGGAGAGCTGGGTCGCGCCGCTCCGGGAGCCCAGTAAATCGGGCGCGATGTTCTGCACCACCGCGAGGCCTGCAAGCACGATGCCGAAACCCAGCCCAACAATGGTGAACGCAAACAACGTCGCGCTGTCTGCGCCACGTCCAATCGCGATCAACGAGCACGTGAAACTGGATGTCAGCGCTCCGCCAGCGAGAAGAACGAAGGCCTCGAGCTTGGCGGAGCGGTCGCGGCTGGCCCGGCGGTCTCGGGCCCACCCTGACTGAAAGGCCACCGCGAGGAACAGCGCGGGCTCGACCGTCGCCACGGTCGAATAGAACGCTTGGATCTGACTGCGCTGGACCTCAACGCCAAAGGTGTGCGCGAAGGCGACGCCGACGAACACAAGGGCCGCGAAACACACCACATACCTGATCGCCCGGATGCGCGGGCTCTTGGCCTCGATCAGCCGCCACTGCCACGCCAGCACGTAAGCCGGCAAGACCAATTCGACCAGCGATTCGACCAACGACCCAGCGGGACCCGGCAGACCAAGCAGCCGAGGAAGGCCGGTCACGAGCACCGCCACGAACCCCATGGGAACCAAGAGCAGCAATGTCGCCCCCGGCAGATCCTTCGCAGCGGTACGCGGCCACAGGGCGTAGTGCCCCTGCCGACCGACGTACAAGGCGGACGGGATGATCAGCCACGCCCCCCAGTGGTGGCCCAGCATGCTGAGCAACGGGCCCAGCAGCACGAGCACCACGACCGCGAAAAACATCCAGCACGTGATCGCGACCAACGCGTCGTTCTCAGGCATTTCGTCGGGACGACCGCGCAGCCAGCACGCATCACGCGCTAGCCGTCCAAGCCGTGCCCAGCGTCGTCTTCGCAGATCAATCACGGAGTGATCATAGCTCCGCTTGATCACTTCTTACGTGAAGCTCCTGCAAAATCGCATGTTCCTACGCGCGCAGTCCGTCGGAGGGCATGACTGCGGGCGTCGGAATTGCGGGGTGCGGAGTGGGCCGAGGCGAGGTCGCCTATGATCAGGGCCGCAACGTCGTCGTCGCGGTGCTGGGTGAGGATGGATGAGCCGATCCGGCGGCTGGAGAGGCGGGTCGCGCAGCAGAATCGGCGGATCGGCAGCCCGATCGGCCCGACCGCGCCAAACGCACGGCTACTGAAAGGCTAGGGCGCACCGGCCACCACGCTCGCCGTCCAGTCGATCACCGACGTCGGGCGCACCACGTGCTTGTTGAGCCCGAGCTGTGAGGGCTCGAGGCCGAGGGCAAGGCCGACGAGCTGGGGCAGGTGCAGCACGGGCATGCCCAGGTCGCGGCCCACCTGCTTCTCGGCCAGCGGCTGCTGGAGGTCGAGGTTGAGGTGACAGAGCGGACAGGGAACGACGAGGCAGTCGGCGTTGGCGTCGAGGGCGTCGCCCAGGTGGCGGGCGGCCTGGGCCAGCGACGCCTCCTTGTTCATGGTGATGATGGGAAAGCCACAGCACTTGTACACGCCCGCGTAATCGATCACCGTCCCGCCCAGGGCCTGGATGACCTGGTGGAGGTACTCGTCGCGCGGGTGGTCTGGGTCGATGCCCAGCCGGTTGGCCGGGCGGACGATGTAGCAGCCGTAGAACGGCCCGACCTTCAGGCCCTCCAGGGGTCGTGAGACCCGCGATCCCAGCTCGTCGAGTCCGATCTCCTCCACCAGCAGCCAGAGGAAGTTCTTGTTGTCCACGACACCGCGGTCATACCGAAGCCCGGCCTCGCGCCCGATCGTCTGATTGACGTGATCGCGGTACTCGGCGTTGGCGTCGAGGCGCTCCTGTGACTCGGACTGGGCGCCCTGGCACGTGGAGCAGATGTTCATCATGCACTGGGCGCCCTCCACCTGCTGGGCGAGGGCGAAGGTCCGTGCGTTGAGCGAGTCGGCCAGCTCCTGGTTGTGCTCCTGGAGCACGCCGGCACCGGAGCAGGCGGCGCGGTCGAGCTCGACCAGCTCGATGTCCAGCAGCGGGGCCACCGCGGCCATGGCGCCGTGCAGCTCGGGGGTGAAGCCACGCGAGACGCACCCCGGCCAATAGGCGACCCTCACCCCTCGACCTCGTCGTAGCCTGAGATGTAGAGGTTCAGCTCGTAGGGCTCCTCGCGACCCTCGACCGTCTCGAAGATCCGGCGGACCTCACCCTGGTCGGGGAGCTTGTGGTGGCGCAGCGCCTTGGACGGCGTGATCTTGCCGCGCTGCACCCCCTTGGTGACCACGGGCAGCGAGCGCAGCAGCTCGGGCACCGCCCGAGGGTGGAGCTTCCCTCCGTAGGAGCGCGGCAGCAGGTCAGCTTCGAACAGCGTCCCGTACTTCTCGATGATGTCGACGAAGGCCTGCTCATGGCGCTGGCCGTTGTTACGGTCCTCGATCTCGTGGTCGTGGGTGGCCACGCGGCGCAGGCGCATGATCTGGTTCATGGGGTCGACGCCCTTGGGGCAGGCGTCGATGCAGTTGAAGCAGTGGGTGCAGGTGTAGAGGCCGTCGGGGTCCTCGGCCAGATCCTTGACCCGCTCGTACTGCTGGCCGTCGCGGGGATCACCGACGAAGCGGTAGCTCTTGGCCAGCGCGGCGGGCCCGACGAAGTCGGGAGCGACCTCCATGGCCAGGCAGTCCGAGACGCAGGCGCCGCACTGGATGCAGGCCATGGACTGGGTGACGTCGACCATGTTCTCGTGGGGCACGATGTACTCGCGCTCGGGGGGGTCACCGTCGGGCAGCAACCACGGGGTCACGCGCCGGATCTTCTTCCAGTGCGTCGACTCCATGTCGACGATGAGATCCTTGATCACCGGCATGTTGCCCATCGGCTCGACCTCGATCACCCCGTCGGCCGAGCGGCTCGCGGCGGCGTCGAGGTGGGTGTTACACGCCAGTCCCGGTCGTCCGTTGATGCGGACCCCGCACGAGCCGCAGATGGCGGCCCGGCAGGAGCAGCGGATGCCCACGGAGCCGTCCTGCTCGTCGCGGATGAGGAGGATGCCCTCCAGCACCGAGCGGTGGGCATCGAGGTCGACGGTGTACTCCTGCCAGCGGGCGGGCTCACCCGACTCGGGCGAGAAGCGGCGCAGGCGAAGCTGAAACTCGGGCATTAGTGACCTCTCCGGCGTCGCTCGGGCATTAGTAGGTGCGCTCCTGTGGCTCCCACTTGGTGATGGTCACCTCGGAGTAGGTGACATGGGGGGACTCGTCCGCGTTGCGTGAGAGGTCGATGTGCTTGAGCCACTCGTCGTCGTTGCGATCAGCAAAGTCGGTGCGCGAGTGGGCCCCGCGCGACTCCTTGCGCTCGATGGCGCCCACCACGATGGCCTCGGCGCAGTCCAGCATGTACCCGAGCTCGATCGCCCCGAGCACGTCCTGGTTGAAGACCGTGCCGCGGTCGTCGATCCACGCGGTCTCGGCCTCCTGCTTGAGGCGGTGAAGGATCTCATGCATCTTGTCCAGGCCCTCGGCGTCGCGAAACACCGCGCAGTAGCGGTTCATGTTCTCGCCGAGCTCGCGCTTGATGGCCGATACCCGCCGGCCACCGTGCTCGCGCTGGATGATCGAGTCGATCCAACGCTCCTCGTCGTGGACGCGGGAGTAGGGGGTAGTGGGCATGGCCACGTCGTGGGTCCGGGCCGCCGCGTGGGCGCCGGAGCGGCGCCCGAAGATGAGGGTGTCCAGCAGCGAGTTGGCGCCCAGGCGGTTGCCCCCGTGGACCGAGACGCAGGCCGTCTCGCCGGCCGCGTAGAGGCCGGGCACCGAGGTGGCACCGTGCACGTCGGTCTTGACCCCGCCCATGATGTAGTGCTGGCCGGGCCGGATGTGGATCGGATCACGGGTGATGTCCACTCCGGCGAAGTCCCGGCCGATGTTGACGATCTCGCGCAGCGCCTCGAGCACGCGCTTGCGGGGGACGACGGTGATGTCCAGTGCGATGCCTCCGTCCTCCAAGCCCCGGCCCTCGTTGATCTCGGTCTGCTCGGCGCGGGAGACGATGTCGCGAGAGGCGAGCTCGAGCTTGCTGGGCGCGTACCTCTCCATGAACCGCTCGCCCTCGGCGTTGAACAGCAGCGCCCCCTCGCCGCGAGCGCCCTCGGTGATGAGAAAGCCGTTCTCCACCAGGGTCGTCGGGTGGTACTGGACCATCTCCATGTCCATCAGCGGGGCGCCGACGCGGTAGGCCTGAGCGATGCCGTCTCCCGTGCAGATCAGCGCATTGGTGGTGGGCCTGAAGCACTGACCGGCCCCGCCGGAGGCCAGGATCGTGCTCCGGGCGTTGAACACCTCCAGCTGCCCAGTTCGGATCTCCCGAGCCACGGTACCCACGCAGTGGCCCTCCTCGTCGAGCAGCAGGGAGGTGGCAAACCACTCCTCGAAGCGGTCGATGGTGTCGTGGTGCTTCATGAGCTGCTCGTAGAGGACGTGCAGCAGCGCCTGACCGGTGATGTCGGCCACGTAGTAGGTGCGGGCGGCCGAGGCGCCGCCGAAGGCGCGGGTTCCGAGCCTGCCCTCGGGGTTGCGATGGAAGGTGACGCCGGCGTGCTCGAGCCAGAGCACCTCGTCGGGTGCCTCCCGGCACATGATCTCGATGGCATCCTGGTCGCCCAGGTAGTCCGAGCCCTTGATGGTGTCAAAGGCGTGGGACTCCCAGGAGTCGTCGGGGTTCAGCGCGGCGTTGATCCCTCCCGCCGCCGCGGTGGAGTGCGAGCGGACGGGGTGGACCTTGCTCATGATGGCCACCGTGGCGCCGGACTCGGCGGCCTCCAGGGCGGCACGCTGTCCGGCAAGTCCGGCGCCGATGATCAGGACATCGTGGCTGGGCATCGACGGTCAGTTCTATCGCATCGCTCACCACGTCCAGTCCGGCTGTCCCGGCCTGGCCCCCCGTCCCGCCCATCGCGGATCGCGGCCGGCTCAGTGCATCGAGGCGGCCTGCAGGGCGCGGCGGACGTGGTCGAGGGTGACCATCCCGACAAGCCGATCCTCGGAGTCCACGGCACACAGCGCTCCCAGCCGACCCAGTGCCTCGGAGGAGAGCAGCGTCCCCAGGGGCATCTCCTCGCCGACGCGTAGGGCCGTGGGCTCGCCATCGGCCAGCAGCTCGACGACCGGCAGCGCCGGCGTGCCCTCGGCCACGGCCTCCTGCACGCGCTGTCGTGAGATCCGGCCCAGCAGGTGCTCGCCCGCGTCGGTGACCGGGAGCCAGGGCTCGCGGAAGCGGACGAAGAACTCGTCCTCGGCCGCCAGGGCGGTGGTCTGGGCCGGTACGGCGACGGGCTGGGAGTCCATGATCTGGGAGATGGTCAGGCCCTCCAGGCGCTCGGCCACGGTGGCGGAGACGACGGCGGCTCGGGCGCTCTGACCGACGAGAAAGCCGATGAACAGGGCCCAGAGCCCGACGCTGGTGCTCCCCCCGAACAGGAGGAAGAGTCCGACGCCGCCCAGCGCCCAGCCGAACCACTGGCCGAGCTGTCCGGAGATCCGCGTGGCCCGGTTCTTGCTGCCGGTCTGCCACCAGAGCAGGGCGCGCAGCAGGCGTCCGCCGTCCAGCGGCAGGGCGGGAACGAGGTTGAGGACCAGGACGAACAGGTTCATCGTCCCCAGGAAGGAGAGGACGAGCAGGACCGGTGAGATCGTTCCCCCGCTCAGGCTGGCGGCGTCGCCGAAGCGCCGCGGGCCCGCGAGGGCCAGGCCCAGCGCGACGGCGAGCAGGGTGATGATCAAGGTCACCGCCGGGCCCGCCGCGGCCACCTTGAACTCCTCGCCCGGGCTTTGCGAGTCACCCCGGCGCAGGGTGAGGCCGCCGAAGAGGATCAGCTGGATGCCCTCGACCTGGGCGCCGAGTCGCCGGGCGACGAGGGCGTGGCCGAGCTCGTGGAGCAGGACCGACCCGAAGAGCAGCAGGGCGCAGGCCACGGCGGTCATGTAGGCGGTGAGGTCCGAGCCGTTGAGCAGCAGCCGGAACTGGTCGGAGAAGACGAAGATGAAGATGAAGAGCAGGACGAACCAGCTCAAATCGGCCCCGACGCGAATGCCGGAGATGCGCGCGAGCTGGATCGAGCCGCGTCGGAACATCGCCCCGGGCGATGTTACGCGGCTGGCGGACCGCGGTCGGAGTGGTGCGCAGCCGAGGGCGGCCGAGACTCAGGCCGCCGGCCGGTGGCGTTCGACGATCTCCTCGAGGGCCAGGCCGGGTGGAAGCGTGCCGTAAGCGCCCCCGTGGTCGCCCTCGAGACGCGACGCGCAGAAGGCGTCGGCCACGGGGGCCGGCGCATGGCGGACCAGCAGCGAGCCCTGGAGGGCGAGGGCTGCGCTCGACGACGCGCCGGGCGCGCGACTCGATGGCATCGAGGTCGGTCAGCTCAGAGCGGGCCGCCGACACGAAGGCATCGAGCCGGGATTCGGCGCCGGCCGCCTCTTCGACCTCGGCCCAGAAGGCCTCGACGCCGCCGGGGTCGCGGGCCATCGCGCGCAGGACATCGAGGCAGATGACGTTGCCCGAGCCCTCCCAGATACCGTTGAGCGGCGCCTCGCGGTACAGGCGGGGCAGGCCCGACGCCTCCACGTAGCCGTTGCCCCCCAGGCACTCGAGTGACTCGTGGGCGTGGCCTGGGGCTCGCTTGCAAAGCCAGTACTTGGCCACCGCGGTGGCCAGGCGTCGAAAGCGCCCGTGCTCGGCGCTCTCGCCCGCCTCGTCATAGGCGCGAGCGAGGCGCATCGCGGTCACGGTGGCCGCCTCGGACTCCACGCACAGGTCGGCCAGCACGTTGATCATCAGCGGCTGGTCGATCAGCCGGCGGCCGAACGCGCTGCGCTCGGCGGTGTGGTGCAGGGCATGGGCCACCCCCTGGCGCATGACGGTGGCCCCACCCACGCAGCAGTCCAGCCGCGTGTGGGCCACCATCTCGATGATGGTGGGCACGCCTCGTCCCTCCTCACCGACCAGCCGGGCCAGCGCCCCGTGCAACTCGATCTCCGAGGAGGCGTTGGAGCGGTTGCCGAGCTTGTCCTTGAGCCGCTGCAGGTGGAAGGCGTTGCGCGACCCGTCGGGGAGCACGCGGGCAACCAGGAAGCACGACAGCCCGCCGGGAGCCTGGGCCAGCACGAGGAACACGTCGCACATCGGGGCCGAGCAGAACCACTTGTGCCCAGTGAGCGCGTACTCCCCGCCCGGGCCCCCGCCGTCGACGGGCTCGGCCACCGTCGTGTTGGCCCGCACGTCAGACCCGCCCTGCTTCTCGGTCATGGCCATGCCGGCCAGCAGGCCCCGCTTGCCGGCCGGCGCACGCAGGCCGGGGTCGTAGTCCAGCGAGGTCAGGCCAGGCTCCCAGTCGGCCGCCAGCTCGGGCTGGGCCCGAAGCGCCGGAACGATGGAGTAGGTCATCGAGATGGGACACCCAAAGCCCGCCTCCACGCTTGAGAGCAGGCTGAACAGGGTGGCGCGGGCCACGTGGGCGCCGGGGCGGGGGTCGCGCCACGGTGCTGCATGCAGCCCGTAGCTCACCCCCAGGCGCATGAGCTCGTGCCACGCGGGGTGGAACTCCACCTCGTCGATGCGCCGGCCAACGCGGTCGTGGGTGTGAAGGACAGGCGGATGCTCGTTGGCCTGGAAGCCCAGGGCGATGACCTCGGGGCGGCCAGCCAGGCGGCCCAGCTCGTGGGCCGCCTCGACGGCAAACCCGCCTCCTTCGCGCTCCAGGGCCTCGCGCAGCGGCCGGTTCACCGCGAAGGTGTCGAGCCCCTCCAGGGGCGTAGCCTGGTTGGCCACCTCGTGGGTGTTCAACGCGGCGGACGCGGCGGTGGTGGCGACTGACACGGGCGCAGGCCTCCCGAGGGCGGACGGTAGCATCGCCCCGGCCCCACGCCCCAGCAGCCCGCCGCCCGCCGGCTGGCGCGGGCTTCGCGGGCGGCACGCTCAACGCGAGGAGACTGCGAGCTCACATGGCCCACGAGGTGACGTTCATCCCCGGCGACGGCACCGGGCCCGAGCTGGCCGAAGCCACCCGGCGTGTGCTGGAGGCCACGGGCGTGGAGCTTCAGTGGGACGTGCACCAGGCTGGCGTCGACGAGTACGAGGAGCACGGCAACCCGTTTCCCGACGCCACGCTTGCGTCGCTGAAGCGGACGAAGGTGGGGATCAAGGGTCCGACAACGACGCCGGTGGGCTCGGGCTTTCGCTCGGTCAACGTGCTCCTGCGCAAGGAGCTGGACCTCTATGCGTGCATCCGGCCGTGCAAGGCCTATGCGGGCGTGCGCACCCGCTTTCCCGGGACCGACTTCGTCGTCGTGCGCGAGAACACCGAGGATCTCTACGCCGGCATCGAGTTCGAGAAGGGCTCCGACGGCGCCCGCACCCTGCGCGCGTGCCTCCTAGAGCTCGGCGCGACGGTCCGGCAAGACGCTGGCATCTCCATCAAGCCGATCAGCGTGATGGGCTCGGAGCGCATCGTGCGCTCGGCGTTCGACTATGCGATCGAGCGCGGCCGCAGCAAGGTGACGGCTGCTCACAAGGCCAACATCATGAAGTTCTCCGACGGGCTGTTCCTGGAGACCGCTCGCCGGGTGGCCGAGGACTACCCGGACATCGAGTTCGAGGACCGGATCATCGACAACCTGTGCAATCAGCTCGTCTCCCGTCCCGAGGAGTACGAAGTGATCGTGCTGCCGAATCTCTACGGGGACATCGTCTCGGACCTGGGCGCCGGGATGATCGGGGGCCTGGGCTTCGCCGGTGGCGCGAACATCGGCACCGAGGCGGCGGTCTTCGAGGCCACCCACGGCTCGGCGCCACGCTACGCCGGTCTCAACAAAGTCAACCCCATGGCGCTGATGCTCTCTGGCGTATACATGCTCGAGCATCTCAAGGAGGCAGACGCCGCCCGCCGGCTGGAGTCCGCTCTCGCCGAGGTGATCCGCAAGGGGGAGAAGGTCACCTATGACCTGAAAGCCACCCGCGACGACCCCTCCGCCGTGGGTACCAGCCAGTTCGCCGACGCCGTCATCGAGGAGATGGACTCGTGAGTGACACCCCTGTAAAGGTTGCCGTGACCGGTGCTGCCGGGCAGATCGGCTACAGCCTGCTCTTCCGCATCGCCTCCGGCGCGATGCTCGGGCCCGACCAGCCGGTCGAGCTGCACCTGCTGGAGATCGCCGATGCGGTGAAGGCAGCCGAGGGCACGGCCATGGAGCTCGACGACTGCGCCTTCCCGCTGCTGTCGGGCATCGAGATCCACGACGACGCCGGCCGGGCCTTCGAGGGGGTGAGCATCGCCCTGCTCGTCGGCGCCCGGCCGCGCAGCAAGGGGATGGAGCGCTCCGACCTGCTCGAGGCCAACGGCGGCATCTTCAAGCCCCAGGGCGAGGCGCTCAACGCGCACGCGGCCTCTGACATCAAGATCCTGGTGGTGGGCAACCCGGCCAACACCAACGCCCTGATCGCCATGTCCAACGCGCCCGACATCCCGAGTGAGCGCTTCACCGCCATGACCCGCTTGGATCACAACCGGGCCATCGCCCAGCTCGCCAACAAGACGCGGGCCCGGGTGGTCGAGGTGACCCACATGACCATCTGGGGCAACCACTCGGCCACGCAGTACCCCGACATCTTCCACGCCAAGGTGCGGGGTGAGGATGCGGCCCGCACCGTCGACGATCAGGGGTGGGTGGAAGATGACTTCATCCCCACCGTCCAGAAGCGCGGGGCGGCGGTCATCGAGGCGCGCGGGGCGTCCAGCGCCGCCTCGGCGGCCAACGCGGCAATCGACCACGTCCACGACTGGGTGCTGGGCACCCCGGAGGGTGACTGGGTGTCGATGGCCATCCCCTCCCCGGGGACCTACGGGGTCCGGGAGGGGATCGTCTCGAGCTTCCCGGTCACCTGCTCAGCCGGCGAGTGCACGGTGGTGGACGGCTTGGAGATCGACGACTTCTCGCGCGCGCGCATCGACGCCAGCGCCGGCGAGCTCGCCGACGAGCGTCAGGCGGTCGAGGACGCCGGGCTGATCTAGCCCGCGTCACGGGGGGCGCCCACGGCGGGCTCTCGCCCGCCGCAGCGCCCCCGGCTCGCCTAACTGCCGCTCGTCGACCCGCCGTCCGGGTTGGTGGCGGCGCCCGAGCGCGTCGCCTTCCAGCCGCGACCGTCGCGGGCCAGGAGCCCGTCCTTCTCCAGCCGGGGAAGCACGCGGTAGAGGTAGTTCTGCTTGATGCCCATCGCCTGGGCGATGTCGGGGATGGTGATGCCCGGGCGATCCTGCACGAGCTTCAGCGCTTGCGCGGCCCGGGTGTTGGCGCCGCCGGCCGGCCGCCCGCCCCGGCGCCCGGCGGTTGCGCGACCGCGAGGCCGCTTGCTCGGGGCGCGAGTCTTGCTGGTCGTGCCGGGAGGCCGCCCTCGCCGCCGCCCAGTCTGACCCGTTTGAGCCGTCTTCGCGGTCGGAGCGCTCGAGCGCCCGCTGGCCGCGCCGATCTTCTCTCTGGCTTCCTCGATCCAGCCCGCAGCCAGCTTCTCGAGCTGCTGGTACTCCTCCACCAGTGGGCCCAGCTCCTTGAGGCGTGACTCAATCTGCTTGCGAACGTCCTCGACCAGGCTCAAAACGCTTGACCTCCTCCGCCCACTGAACGTGACGGTTGACGATGTGAACCATGAACCATACTCTGGGTGACATCCGCGGGTGGGCGGCAGCCACCGGCAGCGTCTGTTCGTCACACCTGGGGGGCGTGGGCGACGGCGCCCGGTGTTCGAGGCGTCAGTCTGCCTCGAGCAGGGCCTTGAGCCGCTTGAGCGACTTGTCAGCCTCACGTTGGGGGAAGCCACCGACCAGGGCGCGGCTCGCCGCCGCGCCCAGGGGCCCCAGCGGGGCCTTGAACTCATTGCGATAGCTGAAGCTCGTGCCTCCGTTGCGCGCCCTGAGCTCGTAGGAGGTCAACGCCTTCGACCGGGCCGGGCCGCGCCCCTCCCAGGCCAGCCGGTGCGGCTCGGACAGCTCGGTGACTCTCCACTTCACGTTGAGGTGAGCGCCGCGCAGGGTGAGGGCCTGCTCGAGGGTCGACCCCTCCTTGAGCGGGCGGTCGGATGCCTGGCGCAGGCCCCGGTGGATGGTCACCCAGTCACCCAGGCGGTCGGGGTCGCAGACCAGCTGCCACACGCGATGGGGCTCGGCGGCGATCTCGATCTCGGCGCAGACGATGGACATGGTGTGAAGATGTGCCCACCCGGCGGGGTTCCCAAGCGCGCCAGCGGCCGCCCCCGCCCCCTTCGCGCCCGGTCCGGGCGGGCTCAGCGCGCCCTGAGCGCCTCCAGCGCCTCCCAGTCTGAGAGCGCTCGCTCCACGGCGGCGTCGAAGCCATGACGGCGGATGCCCAGGAGGGCGGCGCTCTCGGCGGCGGCCGTGGGCGTCCGGGGCAGAGCGTCGGCGTCCAGGCCCTCCATCAACGGGCCGACCAGCTCGTGGCGCTCGCCCGCGAGGACAGCGGCGATGCGGCTGGCCAGCGGCGTCACGTTCAGCCCGAGCCGCACCGTCGGGCGTCCGAGAAGCATGAGGTCGCGGATGCGCTCCATCATCTCGCCGTAGCTGAGCACGTCAGGACCGGCGATGTCGAGTGACTGGGGGTCAGACGAGCCCAGGTCCAGCGCGCCGACCAGCGCGGCGAGAAGGTCGCGCGCGTCGATGGGCTGGGTCCGGTGCCGCCGCCAGGCCGGAAGGGCGAGGACGGGGAGGCGCTCGACGAGGCGAACCAGCAGGCGAAACGAGCGACTGCCGGCACCGATCACGATCGATGCCCGCAGGGCCACCGCCTCCGGCCCGCTCTCCAGCAGGGTACGCTCGACCTCCAGTCGGCTGGCCAGGTGTTGGCGCACTCCTACCCCGGCTCCGACCAGGCCGCCGAGGTAGACCACCCGGCCAACGCCGGCGCGCTGAGCGGCGTCGCGGAAGCGCTCGGCGGCGACGCGGTCGCGGTCGGCAAAGCCGCCGGTGACCGGGTCGGCGAAGCCACCCGCCTCGACGACGCCGTCCGTCGCAGCACGCTCCATCGAGTGAATGAGGTAGTAGGCGGCGTCGACGCCCTCGAGGGCCTGGGCCAGGCCCCGTCCGGTGACCGCGTCGCCGGCCATGGTGGGCACGTCGGCCGGCGCCCGTGAGGGATCGCGGGCCAGGCCCCGGACCTGGTGGCCCGCGGCGCGCAGCTGCGGAGCGAGCGAGCCGCCCACGAAGCCGGTGATCCCCGTTACCAGGACGCGCATCGTGACCCCGAGGGTGGCAAAGTGCGACCAAAGGACCCCGCTCACACCGTCAAATGGCTCCAAACGAGCCCAATTTGGGCGTGTCAGAACAACTTCGTGCGATTTGCGGCATGCGCGCAAGCTTCCCCCTTGCGCCAGGGGCGTCGGTGTTGCTTTGATGCCGCGGCTTCACAAGTGGGCAACGACCAACGGGAAGGCAACGGATGGCCCAGGCACCGACAAGGGTGGCGAAGGCGAGCTGCGCGAACTGCTTCTTCGGGCGCAATCTGCTCTGCGCTCTGACCCTGGATGAGCCCTGTGTCTCCTTCCGGCCGGACGGACCTGAAGGTCTCTGCCCACCGCGCCAGCTCCGCTTCGCCTTCCGGGCTGAGCGCAGCGTTCGAGCGACATGGGCCTTCCCCAGTGCCCAAGAGCAGGCCGCGATCCACGCTCGCTAGACGGAGGCCAGCCTCGCGCCGGCCGACGCTCAGACGCGGCCGCAGCGTAGGCTCTTAGACCAGGTAGAGACGACGGCGTCCTGAGGGGGCGCGTACCTGAGGAGGGTCATCGGCGTGCGCATCACGGTCCTGGGCAAGTCGCCCTCGTGGCAGGACGCCGACGGGGCGTGCAGCGGCTACCTGGTCGAGGAGGAAGGTGAGGCGCTGTTGCTGGATTGCGGCAACGGCGTGTTCTCCAAGCTTCGGCGCTTCCGCGACTACCTCGACGTCGACGCGGTTCTCATCACCCATCTGCACGCGGACCACTTCCTCGACCTCGTCCCCTACGCCTATGCCCTCACCTACGCTCCGCGCCAGCAACCAGTCCCAGTTGACCGCTGGCCGGGGACCGACCATCCCGCACGCCCTGAGCTGCACCTACCGCCCGGCGGCCGCGACACCCTGCGGCGGCTGTGCGGCGCATGGGGCCCCGAGGCCCTGATCGAAAAGGCGTTCGTCCTGCGCGAGTACCGGGCCTGCGAGACCCTGCGCCTGGGCCCACTGCGGGCGAGCTTCCGGGAGGTTCCCCACTTCACCGCCACCCACGCCGTGCAGATCCATTCCGAGACGTCCGGTGGCCGCTTCACCTTCGGCGCGGACTCCGCGCCCAACCGAGCGCTCTGCGAGTTCGCCCGCGGGTCTGATCTGTTGCTCATCGAGGCCACGCTGCCACGACCGGAGCGCACCGGGGTGCGCGGTCACCTCACCCCCGCCGAGGCCGGCGAGCACGGCCGGCAAGCCGGGGCCCGACGGCTGGTCATCACCCACATCTCCGACGAGCTCGATGCCGGTGCAGCGCTCCAAGAGGCCGCCCGGGGCTTCGGCGGTCCGGTCGAGATGGCCGCCGAGGGGGCCGTCTACTCGCTCTGACCGCTGTGCTTCGCTCGCCACCGGGGGGTATCCTGCGCCTGTCGCCCGTCAACGCCGTGAGAGCGAGGAGAGCCATGAGCAAGAGAAAGAAGAAGGCCGCCGAGGCGGCGGCTGCGGGCGCCGCCGCCGTGAGTGACAAGGTCCGCCCGGCCAAGCGCAAGAAGCGTCGCCTGGGGCGCAAGCTGTTGCTGGTCCTGGTGGCTGCGGGCATCGCCCTCGCGGTCTCCGAGCCGGCACGCAAGAAGGCGCTGGACGCGCTGTTCGGGGCCGAGGAGGAGTTCGACTACACCTCGACCACCACACCGCCCACGCCTGCGCCGGACACCGTCGCGGCCTGATCGGCCTGGCTGGGGCGGGCCCTCGGCGCCCGCCCCACGCCGCTGTCGCCTAGTGGCCCCTCGCGCAGGTACGTTCGAGACCACTAGCATCGCCCCCATGGAGGCCGCCACCGCCCAGCGCGAGCTGTCGAGCGAGAAGGCTCGGCGGATCATCGAGGCCATGAGAGCGAGCGTCGTGCGCCGCGGCGCGGCGGGGTCGACCTTCGATCACGTGGCCCGTGAGGCTGGCGTCTCGCGCGGGCTGCTGCACGCCCGGGCGCTGCTGACGGCCGGGCGCTGACCCCGCGCGCAACGTGGGCCGCCGCGCGCTCGGGTTGGCGGGCCTCGTCGTTGTCGTCGGCATTCTCGCGCTCGTGCAGCTCATCGCACCCGGGATCGCCGAGCAGCGCCTGCGCGATCGGCTCGGCCGCAGTGGTCAGGTCCGCTCGGTCCATGTGAGCGCCTTCCCAGCCGTCGAGCTCCTCTTCGGCCACGCGGACACGGTGAGCGTCGCCCTGGACTCTGTGCGCACCGGCCCCAGCTCCGCCTCCGGCCTCGTCGCCCTGACCCGGGCCACGGGGAGCCTCGATGTCGTCATCGCCCGCCTCGCCATCGGGCCGCTCGCGCTCACCGATGTGCGCCTGCGCAAGGATGACCGGGGCGAGCTCATGGCCAGCGCGCACCTCGCCGCGCGCGACCTGGCCGCTGCCGTGCCGGCCGGGCTGTCGGTCGCCCCGGTGGCCAGCGGCGGTGGACAGCTCCTGCTGCGCGGCCAGATCAGCGCCTTCGGACTGAGCGCCTCGGCCAACGCAGTGCTTTGCGCTCGCGACGGCCGTCTGGTGCTCGTGCCCGATGTGCCCTTCGGCGGCCTGGCCACCGTCACCGTCTATGGGGATCCCCGCGTCCAGGTTGACGGCGTCGCCGCCCGGCCGGACGCCGACGGCTTCGAGCTCAGCGCGAGCGCGCACCTCGGCGGCTGAGGGGATACTCACAAGCGGGGCCGCCCGGGAGGCGGAGGAGCTGGGGTGATGCGTCCGCCGGGGGGGCGAGTCGCGGTCAGCCCGGGTGGGGCCGCGTCCACGGTGCGCGCAGACGGCGCTCGAGCTCGTCGCCCAGCGCGTCGATGGCGACCCGTTCCTGCGCGAGGGAGTCGCGCTCGCGCACGGTGACGGTGCGATCCTCGAGGCTCTGGTGGTCGACGGTGACCGCGAAAGGCGTGCCGATCTCGTCCTGGCGGCGGTAACGGCGGCCGATCGCGCCGCCCTCGTCGTACTCGCACATCACCCGCTCTCGCAGCGCATCGCGCACCTCCCGAGCCAGCTCGGGCTGACCGTCCTTGCGCACCAGCGGCAAGACGGCAGCCTTGACGGGCGCCAGGCGCGGGTGAAGGCGCAGCACTGTCCGCCGCTCCCCGCCGATCTCGTCCTCGTCGTAGGCGTCGCACAGGAAGGCCAGCGCGGCCCGGTCGGCACCGGCCGCCGGCTCGATGACGTGAGGCACGTAGTGCTCGCTGGTCGCCTGGTCGAAGTACTCGAGCTTCTCCCCCGAGAAGCGCGCGTGCTGGGTCAGGTCGAAGTCGCCGCGGTCCGCGATTCCCTCCAGCTCCGACCAGCCGATCGGGAAGAGGTACTCGACGTCGGAGGTGGCACTGGAGTAGTGCGACAGCTCGTCGGCGTCGTGGGGGCGCAGGCGAAGGCGGTCGGCGCGCAGGCCGAGCTCGAGGTACCAGTCGCGCCGGGCCGTCGTCCAGTAAGCAAACCAACGCTCCGCCTCGGTTGGGGGGACGAAGAACTCCATCTCCATCTGCTCGAACTCGCGCATGCGGAAAATGAAGTTCCCGGGGGTGATCTCGTTGCGAAAGCTCTTGCCCACCTGGGCGATCCCGAACGGCGGCTTCTTGCGCGAGAAGCTCAGGACGTTCTTGAAGTTCACGAAGATCCCCTGCGCGGTCTCGGGCCGCAGGTAGACGGCGGCCCCGGTCTCGCGGACAGGCCCCATCGTCGTCTCGAACATGAGGTTGAAGCTCCGGCTTTCGGTCAGATCGCAGGCCGGATCCCCACCCGGGTGACGCGATGGCTTGCGTCCGCAGGGCAGCGCCTCGAGATGATCGGCCCGAAAGCGCTGCCCGCAGGTACGACACTCGACAAGGGGGTCGGTGAAGCCCTCGAGATGGCCCGAGGCCTCCCACGTGCGGGGATGCTGGATGATGGCCGAGTCCAGAGCCACCACGTCGTCGCGGTCGAGCAGCAGGGCCCGCCACCACTGCGCCTTGACGTTGTTCTTGAGAAGGACCCCGTAGTGCCCGTAGTCGTAGGTCGACCCGATGCCCCCATAGATCTCCGACGAGGGGAAGACAAATCCTCGCCGCTTGCACAGCGAGACGACCTTCTCCATGGTCAGCGTCTCCTCGGGCACCGGCGGGTCACCCTAGCTTCCGCCGTGGGCGGCGGCCGGAGGCGCCCGACCCCCGACTAGACTCCGCGCGGGCCATGCCGATCTACGAGTACCGCTGCGAGCGGGGTCACCAGTTCGAGGCGGTCCAGCGCATGGTCGAGGACCCGCTCACCGACTGCCAGGTCTGCGGCGCACCTGTGCAGAGGCTGATGTTCGCCCCTGCCGTGCACTTCAAGGGCTCGGGCTTCTACAACACCGACTACGGCACCGCCAAGCGCAAGCGCGAGCTCGACGCCTCGGCCAAGGAGGGGGCGGACAAGAACGATGCCAAGGCGGCCGCGAAGCGCTCGGGCTCCGACGGCGGCGGCTCCTCGAGCGAGGGCGGCTCGGGCTCATCGTCGGACTCGGGCTCGTCGTCGGACTCGAGCTCGTCGTCGGACTCGAGCTCTTCGTCGGGCTCGGGCTCGGGCTCGTCGTCCTCGACGAGCGCCGACGGCAAGTCGGGCTCGGGCTCGGGCTCGAAGTCCTCGGCGGCACGGGACTGACCCCGGCGTCCCCCGCGCCGGCCCGGCGGGTCAGCCGCCCAGCAGCGCGTGGACGGCGCGGCGCTTCTCGGCGCCGGAGACCACGAGGCCCTGACCGCCGTCGGGCAGAGTGAGAAACGAGGACGGGTGCAGGATGTCGGGCTGCGGCGATCCCGCCGAGGCCATGTCGGCGGCCAGGCCCAGCAGGGTCGGCCCGCCCATGTCGGACTTGATCGTCTTGGGCGCGTCCCAGGCTACCCAGGGCAGGTGCAGGAACGTGCTCGGGGTGAGCATCCGCCCCTTGACCGCCGAGAGGATCTTCTGCTGGCGCTTGGCCCGGGTGAGGTCGTTCTCAGCCGGATTGCACTGGTTGTGGCGGGTTCGTGCGAGGGTGAGGGCCTGCTTGCCGTTGAGGTGGTGGGTGCCCGCCGGCAGGAGGAGGGTTTGGCCGCCGTTGCGCACGCCGCCGCTGATCACCGAGTGCACGCAGGAGCCCGAGTAGTCGATTCCGCCCACGGCGTCGATGAAGGCGGGGAAGTTGTCGAAGTTCACCTCGATCACGTGGTTGACGGAGATCCCCAGGTAGGCCTTGACCGTGCTGATGGCCAGCGCCGCCCCGCCCAGGGCATAGGCGGCGTTGATCTTCGCCCGACCGTGGCCGGGAATGTCGACAACCGTGTCCCGGGGGATGGACAGTCGCGAGTTGTGCCCCAGCCCGGTGCGGATGAGCATGATCACGTCTGACCGGCTGGGCTGGCCGACCACGCTGGCGCCCGCCTCGTGGGTCCTGCGGTCGCGCGCGTCGGAGCCCAGCACCAGGCTGGTCTGGTCCGAGGTGAGCGGGAATCCGCCGCCGTCCAGCGCGAGCTCGGTCCCGTGGGAGACGTGCTCCTGGGCGACCTGGGCCGAGACCAGGAAGAGCACGAGCGAGAGGGCCAACCAGGCCACCACGGCGACCAGGACCCAGCGCAGGACTCGACCCGGTGTGAGCGGTCCCAGGCGGGTGGGACGCCGGGGAAAGATGCGCCCGCGACGACCGCGCTCGGCCCGCAGGCCGGCCAGCCCGGCCCGCTCACGGCTGGCGCCCAGCAGCGGTCGGCGGCTGCGGTACAGCGTGTAATCGCCCCGCTCGCGCCCACTGCGGCCCTCGGCGCGGTCGGGATCACGGCTCGTTTGCGTCCCCATGACCCGGTCTATATTGCCCGCATGGCCCCGGCGTCCTGCGTGGTCGGCGTCGACCTCGGGGGAACCAAGCTGCTGGCGGGGGCCGTCGATGAGGGGCTGCGTGTCCATCACCGCGCCCACCGGGTGATCGCCGGGCTCGGGCAGTCCGAGCTGCTCGATGCGGTGGCTGCCGCCGTGCGCGAGGCCGCTGCCGCCGCCGGGCGCGATCCGACGGCGGTCGGCTTCGGCATCCCGGCGCTGATCGACCGCGGGCGGGGGATGGCGATCTCCTGTGTGCACCTCCCGCTGGCCGGTCTGGCCTTTGGCGACCTGATGGCCGAGCGGCTGGGGCTGCCCTGCGTGATCGACAACGACGCCAACGCCGCCGCCCTGGCCGAGCACCGTCACGGCGCGGCCCGCGGTGCCCGACACGCCGTGGTTCTGACCATCGGGACGGGGATCGGAGGGGCCCTGATCCTGGATGGCCGGCTGTACCGCGGGGCGGTGGGTGCCGCGGGGGAGCTCGGGCACATGGTCATCGACGCCGATGGGCCTCTGTGCCCGGGCAACTGCCCCAATCGCGGCTGCCTGGAGGCATTGGCGTCAGGAACCGCGCTCGCCCTCGAAGCGCGTCACCAGGCCACCCAGCTGCCGGCCAGCGCCCTCGGCCAGGCGCTGGCCCCGGGCCGCGAGATCAGCGGCCCGATGGTGACCGAGCTGGCCCACGAAGGCGATCCCGCCGCCCGTCGGGCGATCGCTGAGATCGGCCAGCGGCTGGGGATCGGCCTGGCCAACATCGCCAACGTCTTCAACCCCGAGCGCATCGTCGTCGGTGGCGGGGTCATCGCCGCCGGCGAGCTCCTCCTGGCCCCCGCCCGCGACGAGATGACTGAACGGTCGCTGCGCCCGTCCGGTGAGATGGTGCAGGTCCTGCCCGCCCGCTTCGGTGCGGAGGCGGGGATGCTCGGTGCCGCCGCCCTCGCCCACGACTCCGTCGCCGCCCGAGCATGACCCCGGTGGCCCGTGGCCGGGGGCGCCGGTCCCCGCTCCCGCCGGGTCCGCGACGGTCCGGGGGCGCCCTCGTCGTCTGTCCGACGCCCATCGGCAACCTCGAGGACATCACCCTTCGCGTGCTGAGGGCCCTGGCCGAGGCCGACGTGATCGCTTGCGAGGACACTCGCCGCACCCGCGTGCTGCTGGACCGCCACGGGTTGCACGACAGGCCGCTGACCGCCTACCACGAGCACAATGAGGGGACTCGGGCGCCGCAGCTCGCCGCCCGGGTCGCGGGCGGGGACCGCGTGGCCCTCGTCTCCGACGCCGGCATGCCGCTGGTCTCCGACCCCGGACACCTCCTGTTGCGCCGCTGCCTTGAGGAGGATCTGCTCGTCGAGGTTCTGCCGGGCCCCTCGGCGCCGCTGGTCGCCCTTGTCGCCTCCGGGCTGGGCGCAGCGCGCTTCACCTTCGTCGGCTTCCTGCCCCGACGCGCGGGCGAGCTCGGTGCTCTGTGGAGGGAGCAGCGGGGCACGGTTGTCGCCTTTGAGTCGCCCAATCGCCTGGCCGCTTCGCTGCGCGTGCTCGCCGCCGAGGAGCCCGACCGTCCTGTGGCCGTCTGCCGTGAGCTGACCAAGCTTCACGAGGAGGTCGTGCGCGGGAGTGCCGCCGAGCTGGCTGCCCGCTACGCGGCTGCCCCGGCGGTGGGCGAGGTCGTCCTCGTCGCCGGCCCGGCCGCAGAGGGCCAGGCCGCCCTCGCGGCGGGATTGGATGCCCTGGAGGGCCTCGTGCAGGCCGGTGCTCGTTCCCGCCCGGCCGCCACGGTGGTGGCCAGACTGACCGGGGCGAGCGCCAACGCGCTCTACCGGGGGCTGGCCGCCCGGCGCGCGGGCGCAGCGTGATCAACCGCGCCGCCGGCGCGCGGATAGCCTCCCTGGCGCATGGCCTACGGGATCACGACGCCGATCTACTACGTCAACGCGGCGCCGCACCTGGGCCACGCCTACACGACGATCGCCGCCGACGTCCTCGCCCGCCACATGCGCCAGCGGGGCGAGGAGGTCTTCTTTCTCACCGGAACCGACGAGCACGGCGAGCCCGTCGCCCAGGCGGCCGAGGCGCTCGGGGTCAGCCCCCAGGAGCTGGCCGATGGCAACTCCGCGCGCTTCCAGGCCCTGATGCCCCAGCTCGAGGCGTCCAACGACTTCTTCATCCGCACCAGCGACCCCGAGCACCACGCGCGCGTGCGGGAGATCCTCTCCGGCGTGCGCGACGCCGGCTACGTCTACCTCGGGCCCTACGAGGGTTGGTACTGCCCGCGCTGCGCCGACTTCAAGACCGACGCCGAGATGGGTCCCGACCACACCTGTCCGATCCACGAGATCCCCCTGACCCGGGAGTCCGAGGAGAACTGGTTCTTCGCCCTGTCGCGCTTCCAGGAGCCCCTCGAGCGTCTCTACGCCGAGCGCCCCGACTGGGTCGGGCCGCCCGGCCGGGCCAACGAGGCGCGGGCGTTCATCGCGTCGGGCCTGGCCGACGTATCGCTCAGCCGGGCCGGCCTGAGCTGGGGCGTGCGGGTCCCCTGGGACGAGGAGCAGGTCTTCTACGTCTGGTTCGACGCGCTGCTCAACTACGTCACCGCCCTGGGCTACGCCCGGCCCGGCACCGATCTGACCCAGCGCTTCTGGCCCGCCGCTGTGCAGCTCATCGGCAAGGACATCCTGAAGTTCCACACCGTCTACTGGCCCGCCCTGCTCATGGCCGCCGGCCTGGAGGTGCCCCGGCGCATCTTCGTCCACGGCTTCCTGCTCGGCGCCGACGGGCGCAAGATGTCCAAGTCGTTGGGCAACGTGCTGGACCCCTTCGCCGTGATGGATCGCTACGGGACCGATGCCCTGCGCTTCTACCTGCTGCGCGACGTCACCTTCGGCCAGGACGGACCGGTCTCCGAGGTCGGGGTCGATCGCCGTTACCACGCCGAGCTGGCCAACGAGTACGGCAACCTCGCCTCGCGCACCCTGGCCATGGTCGCCCGCTACCGCGACCGACGGGTACCCGAGGCCCCCCTCGACGCTGCCCTAGCCGGGACCCTGGGCGGGCTGGAGGCCCGCGTCGCGGCGATGATCGACCGCTGCGAGCTGACGCCGGCGCTGGAAGCGATCTGGCAGTCCGTGCGCCGGCTCAACCGCTACGTGGAGCAACGCGCACCGTGGCAGCAGGCCCGCGACCCCGACGCAGCGGCCGAGCTCGACACGACCCTGGTCAGCCTCGTCGAGGGCCTGCGCGTGGTCACCGTGCTGCTGCACCCGTACCTGCCCGCGGCAACCACCCGACTGCTTGAGGCCCTGGGCGAGCACGGGCCGACCGCGCTGAGCCTGACCCACGCCGGCGCGGGCGGCTCGGCGGCCGCCCCCGGGGGCGGCTCCCCGCTCTGCGGCCGGACGCTGTCAACGCTGGCGCCGCTGTTCCCCCGGGTCACGCCGGCCGCTGCGCCGTGATCGACAGCCACACCCACCTTGACATCGGCCCGCGACCGGTCGAGGAGCTGGTGGATGCCGCTGCCACCGCGGGGGTGGGACGGATGGTCACCGTCGGGACCGACCCGGCCTCCTGCCGCGCCGCCCTGGCCGCCGCCGAGCGTCACCCCGGCGTCTACGCGGCGGTCGGCCACCATCCCCACGAAGCGGGCAGCTTCGATGCCGGCGTGGTCGAGGAGCTCGCCGAGATGGCGCGCCACCCGCGCTGCGTCGCCGTGGGCGAGACGGGGCTCGACTACCTCCGGTCCGGGGCCCCGGCTGACGTGCAGCGGCAGGTCTTCCTGGCCCAGGTCGATCTCGCCGCAGAGGTGGGAAAGCCGCTGGTCATCCACACCCGTGAGGCGGCGCAGGACACGCTGGAGATCCTGCGCGGGCCGGCCGCCGGCCTGCGGGTCATGCTGCACTGCTTCGGCCTGGCCGAGCACCTCGAGGAGTGCCTGGAGCAGGGCTGGTGGCTGTCGTTTGCCGGCAACCTGACCTATCCCTCGGCCACGGCGCTGCGCTACGCGGCGGCGGCTGCTCCCGACGAGCGCCTGCTGGTGGAGACCGACGCGCCCTACCTGGCGCCCCAGCCGGTCCGGGGCCAGCGCAACGAGCCGGCCTTCGTCGTCCACACGGCCCGCGCGCTGGCCGAGGTCCGTGGGATGGAGCTGGCTGCGCTCGAGCACGCGCTCGACGCCAACGCCGCGACGCTGTTCGGATGGTGAGCCCGCCCCAGTCGCCCGAGCCCCGGCAGGCCAGCCTGCGGCGCCTGCGTCGCTTCGGCGTCCTGCCCGACCACTCTCTCGGGCAGAACTTCCTCATCGACTCCAATCTGCTGACGGTCATCTCTCAGATGGCCGAGGTCGGGCCCGCCGATGTCGTGCTCGAGGTCGGCGGCGGCCTTGGCGTGCTCTCCGAGCACCTCGCCGCCCGGGCTGGCCACGTTCACGTGGTCGAGGTCGACCGCCGCCTGGAGCCGGCGCTGGGCGAGGCGTTGGATCCCTTCGCGGGCCGGACAACGCTGCACCTGGCCGACGCCATGCGCCTCGACTTCTCGGCGCTGGCGCCGCCACCGGACAAGGTGGTCGCCAACCTGCCCTACGGCATCGCCGGCTCCCTGATCCTCCGCACCGTCCTCGAGCTCCCCGGCGCCCGGCGCTGGGTGGTCATGGTCCAACGGGAGGTGGGCGAGCGCCTGGCCGCGGCGCCGGGCGGACCGGCGTACGGCGCCCCGTCGGTGATCGCCCAGCTGGCCTGCGAGGTGCGCGTGCTGCGGCCGGTGTCGCGCTCCGTCTTCCGGCCCATCCCGCGCGTCGACTCTGTCCTTCTCGGCCTCGTGCGCACCGGGCCGCCTCCCGCTCCGGCGCTCGTCGAGCTCGTGCACGCCGGCTTCGCCCATCGTCGCAAGGCGCTGTCCGGCTCGCTGGCCCTGGCGCCCGGCGCCCGGCGCGGGGTCCGCCAGGCAGCCCGCAGGGCGCTTGGTTGCATCGGCCTCCCGGCCGACGCCCGGGCCGAGCGCTTGGCGCCCGCGGCCTGGCTGGCGCTGGCCGAGGAGCTCGAGGCCCACCGATGAACCGGCTGTGCGCCCGAGCCCCGGGAAAGGTCAACCTCGTGCTGCGCCTTGGGCCGGCCCGGGACGACGGTCGTCACCGGCTCCTCACGCTCATCGAGTCGCTCTCGCTGGCCGACACGCTTGTCCTCGAGCCAGCCGGACCCCGGGCGCCCGGGGATGTCGTCGCCTGTCCGGGGGTCGAGGGGCCCAACCTGGCCGCGGCGGCCCTGGCCAGCTTTCGCGCGGCGACCGGCTGGGCCGGCGGCGCCGTGCGCCTGAGCATCGACAAGCGCGTGCCGGTGGCGGCGGGAATGGGCGGGGGGTCGGGCGATGCGGCTGGCGCGCTGAGACTGGCCGGCGTGGCGGCCGGCCTGGATCCCGAGCGGGCCGCGGCGGTGGCCGCCGAGCTGGCGTTCGGCCTCGGCTCCGACGTCCCCAGCCAGCTGCGTCCCGGGTTGGTCCTGGCCACCGGTGCCGGTGAGCGGGTCAGATCGTTGCCGCCACTGGCCCGCCACGCCGTGCTGGTGGTGCCCTCCTCCGAGGCACTGTCCAGCGCCGCCGTCTACCGCGAGGCCGACCACCTGGGGTTGGGACGCTCCCTCGAGGAGCTCTCCCGCGGTGAGGCAGCGCTGCGGCGGATCGTCTCCGGCGCTGGTGTGCCGCTGCCCCTGGGGCTGCTGGGCAATGACCTCGAGCCGGCGGCCCAGGCGCTGGCCCCCTCGATCGAGCCAGCCCTGCTCGCCGCCCGCGAAGCGGGGGCGGCCGTGGCCATGGTCAGCGGCTCCGGACCCACGGTGATCGGGCTCTTTCCCGGCGAGGATGGGGTTGCGGTGGCCGACCGTGCGGCGTTGGCGCTGCGTGGCCGATGGCCGGGGACCGTGGTGGCCGAGCCGGTCGAGCCGGAGTTCTCCGTCGTGCGCGAGGCCGGGTGAGGCGTCTCTGGGTGGTGGTGGTCCTGGGGCTGGGCGTCTTCGCCGTCCTCGCCCTGGCGCTGCCCGGTCGCGGCTCGCTCGGTATCGACCGCGAGGCCTTCGCGGCCCTCGACGGCGTCCGCGGTCGCCCCGGCGACGAGCTGGCCCGCACGCTGACCCAGCTTGGGTCGGCCTACCTCGCCTGGCCCCTGGCGCTGCTGGGCTGCGTCGCGCTCGGCCTCGAGTGCCGCCCCCGTGCCGCCGCAGGCCTGCTCGCGGGCGCGGTGGGCGCCATCATCGCCGTCGGGGCGGCGAAGGACCTGATCGGCCGGTCGCGGCCGCCGGGCTCCCTCGTGCGTACCGCCGGGCTCAGCTTCCCATCGGGTCACGCCACGTATGCCACCTTCTGGCTGGGCGTGGCCCTGCTGGTCGCCGTCGGTCGCCACCGACGTGGGCAGCGCGCCCTGGTCGCCACCGGGACGGCGGTGATGCTGCTGGTGGGGCTGACCCGGGTCTACCTACGGGCCCATTACCTCTCCGACGTGCTCGCCGGCTGGGGCGTGTCCTCGGCGCTGTTGGCGCTCGGGGCCCTGGCCGCGGCAGGCGTCGCGCGGGGCGTCGGCCGGACGCGTCAGAATGACCGGCACCCGTGAGCAACTCGGCCATCATCTCCCTCGTCGCGGTGTGCGCCGGCGTGTTGGGCCTTGCCGCCTACGTGGGGCTGATCCTCGTGCCGGCTTGGAGCTCCTACACCCGCATCTGGGAGCGCTTGGCGGCCGCCGTGCTGTCGTTGTACGTCCTGGCCGCCCTGCTGGGGATGGGGGCGCTGGTTGGCTACGCGATCTTTCGGATCTACACCGGGGCACGCTAGGCCGGGTTCGCAGGCCGGGTCTTCACGTCTTGGCTGGCTGTCGTTCACAACGTCGGGATGCCTCGCGGTCGGCGGGGCATGCTGACGTCGTGACCGGGCGGGGCTGAGCCGAGCCCGGGCGAGGACGCGCCGGCGACCTAGAATCGGCCGATGGCCGCCCCCCGGCGACCGGCCCTCTCGGCCGTGCCCGAACCCGTGCCGGACCCCGCGTCCGAGCCGCTGGCGGCCGCGCCCAGGCGTCGCGCCCGCCGGACGCCGGCCGGTCCAGCAGCGGCGTCGGGCGACCTGGGGGGGTTGGAGGCCGTCTCGGCGGCGATCGAGCGCGGTGACGGCCTGTTCGAGGTGCTTCGCGCCGCCGCCCGGGCCCTGGACGCCAGCCTCGCCCTGCTCGATGCATCGGGCGCGCGGCTGGCTATCGTCGTGCGCTCGCCCGCGGACGAGCGAGCGCTGAGCGGCGGTCCCGGGACGCCGGTGAGCGGCGGCGAGGAGATCGAGCTGCGGGTGGGGGATGAGTCGGTGGGACGACTGCGAGCCCGCTGGCGGGGCGCGGTGGCCGACCCGGCTCGGGTGGCGCTGGTCCGGACCCTCGTCGCCTCCGAGCTCCAGCGCCGGCGAGCCCCCGCACGGGCGAGCCGGCAGGCGGCGGCCGAGCTGGTCGCCCTGGTGGTCGGTCGCCGGCCCGTGGACCGGGCTGAGCTGGTGGCCCGGGGCCGAGAGGCGGGCATCGATTTCGCCAGCGGGGGCAGCGCCGTCGTCGTACGCGCCCACCCTCAGGCCACCGCCCCCGAGGACTGGCGCGGCCGCGCCCTGGCCGTCGCCGAGGGCGCCGCGCGCGCCGCGGCCGGTGGCGCTCTCGCCGCCACCATGCACCCCGACAGCCCCGGCGGGGACGTCATTCTCGTGCTTGTCCCCGGCGCCGACGACGCGATGGCGCGTCGCGCGGCGTCGGCGATCCTGCGCGAGCTCGGAGCGGCGCTGCACGGCTTTGGCTTCGCCGCCGGACGCAGCCGGCCGGCGGCTGACCCGCTCGTGCTCGCCGGCGCCGCCGACGAGGCCCTGCTGGCCGCCAACGTGGCCGAGGGCGACGGCGACAGGACGCTGCTGGACTTCTCCGACATCGGCGCCTACCGCGTCCTGCTGCCCTATGTCCGCTCCGACCCGGCCGAGCTGCGCCGCTTCTATGCCGACACCGTCGAGCCGCTGGTGGCCTACGACGAGCAGTACGAGACCTCCAGCCTCGTTCGCACTCTGGAGACCTATCTTGCCGCCGACGGGGTGGTGGCCGACACCGCCGAGCGGCTGTTCACCCACCGCCACACCGTCCGCTACCGCCTGGAGCGCATCCGCGACCTCTGCGAACTCGACGTCAACTCCTCCGACGGACGCGAGCGCTTGTCGCTGGGGCTCAAGGCCATGCGCGTGCTCGGCATCACCGAGCCCAAGGGCCCGGCCACCGAGGCGGGGACCTCCGGCGGGCGCGTCCGCGGGCCACGTCGCCGCGAGCGCTAGCGCACCGCTGGTCGACGATCGACAGCCTGGCGCCTGCCGGCCTCACTAGAGTCAGCCCGCGATGGCCATCGGGGTGATCACCGGCTCGGGCACCGACGCCGTCCCCGGCCTCGAGGGCGGTCCAGCTGAGAAGGTGGCCACCGCCTGGGGCGAGGCCGCGGTCACGCCCGGACAGCTGGCCGGCGTCGAGATCCTGCACGTCTCGCGCCACGGACCGGGCCACGAGCGACTCTCCAATCATGTGCTCTTCCAGGCCAACGTCGCGGCGCTCAAGGCCCGCGGCGCCCGGGTCGTCGTCGGGCTGACCGTCTGCGGAGCAGTCGATCCGGGCGTTGAGCTGGGCACGCTGATCGTCTTCGAGGACCTGCACTTTCCGGTCAACCGGCTGCCGGGAGGGGAGGTGTGCAGCTTCCACCTGCATCCCGGCGATCCCGAGCGCGGCCACTGGATCTACGACGGACCCTATGCCGAGCCGCTGCGCCGGGTCCTCGTCGAAGGCGCTCACTCGGCGGGCGGCGCGGTCTTGGATGGTGGCTGCTACGGACACGTGGACGGTCCGCGATTCAACACCCGCGCAGAGATCCGCTCGCTGGCCCTGGCCGGGGTCACCGCGGTCAGTCAGACCGGTGGGCCCGAGACGGTCCTGTGCGGCGAGGCGGAGCTGCCCTTCGCGCTCGTCGGCTATGCCACCGACTACGCCAACGGCGTCTCGGAGACCCCCACGCCGATGAGCACGCTGACCGAGCTCATGGGGCGCAGCACCGGCGTCTTCGCCGCCCTGCTGGAGCACGCCCTGCCCCGCCTTCGGGTCGAGGACATCCCTGCCTCCGGGATGGTCTACCGCTTCGAGTGAGCTCCGCACCCGGGCCCGCCGTGCTGGTCATGGCCAAGGCGCCGCGCCCTGGGCACGCAAAGACGCGCCTGGAGCCGCTGCTTGGTCGAGCCGGCTGCGCCCGGCTGCAGGCAGCGCTGGTGACCCGAGCGGCTCGGTGGGCACACGCCGTCGTCGACGCCGACACCTGGGTGGCCTTCGACCCACCCGACGCGCGGAGCGAGCTGGCCCGCCTCGTCGGGCCAGACGTCCGGCTGCTCCCGCAGGTTCCCGGCGACCTGGGACAGCGCATCGCCGCCGCGGCGACCTCGATCCACGCCGCCCGTCCCGGACCCGTGCTCGTCGTTGGTTGCGACGTCCCGGCGCTCGGACCCCAGCATGCGCGCGCCGCCCTCGACGACCTCGCCGACGGCTGCCAGATCGTCGTCGGGCCGGCGCTGGATGGTGGCTACTACCTACTTGCCGTGGCCGAGGACCGCCCAGAGCTCTTCGACCTCCCCAGCCAAGCCTGGGGTGGACCGGAGGTCCTTGCCCTGACGCTCGCTCGGGCGCAGGGACTGTCGCTCGGGCTCCTGCGGGCCGAGCGCGACCTGGACACCCCCGACGACGTGCGGGCCGCCCTGGCCGATCCACTGATCGCTCCGGGCCTAGCCGAGCTGCTGTCCCCACCGGGCTGAGGCGGAGGGCACGCCCGCGAGGCGCTGTCAGTGGGGGTTTCAGGTCAGTGGGCAGATTGCCGATGTCGATCATGCGCCAGATGGGGGGACGGGGCCCTACGGGACCGAGAGATCCCTCCCGGCGCGTCGAGCGCAGTGCTGTTGGCTCCGCATGACCATTGCTCCCCTGTCCAGCCACGCCCCTCGCGTCGCGCGCGACGAGATCCCCTGGCGGCGCGCCGTGTGGCGGGCCTGCGGCGAGCCCGACGCGGTTGGCGTCGCCTTCCAGCCGATCGTCGATCTGCGCGATGGTGTGGTACGTGGCTACGAGGCCCTTGCCCGCTTCGCCATCGAACCGGTCGCGCCGCCGGATCGCTGGTTCTCCGCCGCGGCGCTGCACGGCCTCGAGGCACCGCTCGAGGCGCGCGTTCTCGGGGACGCCCTCGGCGCACGCCGCCACCTACCAGCGAACTGCTTTCTCTCGCTGAACCTGGCCCACGTGCCGCGCTGTCCTTCGAGGTTCACGAGACCTTCCGCGCGGCCGGGCGCCTCGAGGGCGTGATCGTCGAGATCACCGAGCACGTCGGTGTGGATGACTTCGCCCTGGTACGTGCGCTGGAGCCGCTGCGGGAGGCCGGCGCCCTCGTCGCCGTCGACGACGCCGGCTCGGGCTACGCGAGCCTGTGCCAGATCACGGCTCTGCGCCCTGACTTCATCAAGATCGACCAGAGCCTGGTCTCGGGCCTGGACAGCGATCCGGCGAAGGTCGCGGTGGTCGAGACCCTCGGCGCGCTGGCCCGCAGAATCGACGCATGGGTAGTGGCCGAGGGCATCGAGCGTGCCAAGGAGATCGAAGCACTCATTTGCCTCGGGATCCCCCTGGGCCAGGGCTTCATCTTCGGCCGACCGGCGGCCGGGATGGCCGCCATCGACGGCGACCTCGCCCACTGGGTCCGGGAGCGTGCCGTCGCGACCGACCGCGGGGGCACGGTAGCCCCGCTGCTCGAGGACGCGATGACGGCACCGGCGGATGCCCGGCGCGAAGAGATCGTCGAACGCGTGCTCGGAGACCCCAGGTGCGCGCAGGTCGTGCTGGTGGACGACGACGGCCGGCCCGTCGGCGTCCACCAGCGGACCGCCGTCACCCGGGGAGACGCCCCCGCAGCGCCGCTCCGCGTCGAGTCGTCAACCTCACCGGCCGCGGCGGCGCGGCGCGCGATGGTCCGCCCCGCGCAGGACCGCTTCACGCCGCTGGTCTGCTGCGACCCCGATGGGCGGTTGCTCGGGGTCCTGCGCGTCGAACGCCTGGTCGAGGCGTTGACTGAGTGAACGCTTCACCCGTCGGCAGCGGCGACCGCCTCCCCGGCGCTCGCCGGCCTGGGCAACGCCGAGTTTTGAGGGCGCCAAGACCGTCGATAGGCTCGACGCCGGCTCGTTGGGGAGTGGTGTAGGTGGTCTGCACGCCGCGCTTTGGACGCGGAAGCCCGGGTTCGAGTCCTGGCTCCCCAGTCGGTGGTCTTCTCGCCTGCGGCCGGGCCCCTCCCTAGGATCCGCTCGATGCCCACCCCGCCCACGATCGTCATCCTCGCCGCCGGTCAGGGCACCCGGATGCGCTCGGCGCTGCCCAAGCTGCTGCACCCGCTCTGCGGGCGGCCCCTCGTGCAGTGGCCGGTACGCGCGGCGCTCGACGCCGGCGCCGGTCGCGTGGTGGTGGTCGGCGGTCCCGACCGGGTGCTCGCCGATCATGTGCCCGCCGGCGTCGAGCTGGCGATCCAGGCCGCCCCTCTGGGCACCGCCGACGCGCTCGCCTCGGCCGGCGCCCACCTGGACACGGCCGGCACCGTCATCGTCCTCGCCGGCGACATCCCGCTGGTAGACGCCGCGCTGCTGTCAGAGCTGGCCACCAGCCACGGCGAGGGACGCAGTGCGGCCACCATGGCGACGATGCTGCTCGACGATCCGTCGCAGTACGGCCGGGTAGTGCGCGCCCCCGACGGCTCGGTGCAGCGCGTTGTCGAGACCAAGGATCCGGGGACGGTCGCTGCGGACGTTCTGGCCATCCGCGAGGTCAACACGGGCATCCTTGCCTTCGCCGGCCCCGGCCTGCGTGAGCTGCTCGAGGCGATCGTGCCCGATCCGGCCACCGGCGAGCGCTTCCTACCCGATGCGCTGGCCGTGCTGCGCTCGCGCGGGGAACGGGTGGCCGTGCACGCGGTGGCCGACTCGGCTCTCACCCTCGGCGTCAACGACCGCGTCGATCTGTCTCGTGTCCGAGAGGTCGCCCAGCGGCGCATCAACGACGCCCACGCACGGGCCGGCGTCACCATCGTCGATCCCAGCACGACGCTCATCGACGTCGACGTCCAGATCGCCCCCGACGCCACGATCGAGCCGTCCTGCTTCTTGCGCGGCGCGACCCGCGTGGCCGCCGGCGCCCGCATCGGGCCGCTGACCACGCTGATCGACAGCGCCGTGGGGGAGGGTGCCAGCGTCGTGCACTCCTACCTTGACCGCTGCCGGGTGGGAGCCCAGGCGTCGGTCGGGCCGTTCGCCTACCTGCGTCCGCAGGCCGAGCTGGCCGCCGGCGCCAAGATCGGGACCTTCGTCGAGGTCAAGAACTCACGCATCGGCGCGGGTGCCAAGGTCCCCCACCTGTCCTACATCGGCGACGCCGACGTGGGCGAGCGGACCAACCTTGGCGCGGGCACGATCACCGCCAACTACGACGGCCACGCCAAGCACCGCACCCGCATCGGCGACGACGTCAGGGGTGGGGTGGACACTGCCTTCGTCGCCCCCGTGGAGATCGGCGACGGGGCTTGGACGGCCGCTGGCTCGGTGGTCACCGAGGACGTGCCCGCCGGCGCGCTCGCCATCGCCCGCGCGCGACAGCGCAACGTCGAGGACTACGCGCGCCGCGATGGTCCCGCTCGGGCCGCCGACGCTGGCCCCGGGCCCGATCCTCGCGGCGACGCCTAGGGCGTCGCGCGCCGGCATCGGGACCGGGCTCTAGACTCCCCACTCGCCATGAGCGCCCTGGAACCGGGACCGCGTGCGACATCGCTTGCGCAGCGCTCCAGCCGGCTGGACATCGGCTACGACAAGCGACTCATGCTGTTCTCGGGGCGGGCGAACCCCGAGTTGGCCGCTCGGATCGCCGGCAAGCTGAGCGTGGAGCTCGGCGGCGTGACGCTCAAGACGTTCTCCAACGGAGAGGTGTACTGCCGCTACGAGGAGTCGATCCGCGGCGCCGACGTCTTCATCGTCCAGCCCACCTGCAGCAACGCGCGTACTCACGTCAGCGCCAACGACTCGCTCATGGAGCTGTTGTTGATGATCGACGCCGCGGTGGGCGCCTCCGCCCATCGGGTGATCGCCGTCACGCCGTGGTTCGGCTACTCGCGCCAGGACAAGAAGTCGGCTCCGCGCGAGCCGATCTCCGCTCGTCTGGTGGCGCGGATGATCGAGTCGGCGGGCTCGGACCGCGTGCTGGCGATGGATCTGCACGCCGGGCAGATCCAGGGCTTCTTCCACAAGCCGTTGGACCACATGACCGCCCTGTTCATGCTCACCCAGTACTTCTCCGACCAGGGCCTGAAGGACATCGTCGTCGTCGCGCCCGACGCCGGCCGCGTGAAGCTGGCCAAGAAGTTCTCGGAGAAGATCGGCGCCGAGCTGGCCATCCTCAACAAGGAGCGCCCCGCTCAGCAGGTGGCCGAGATCGCCTACGTCATCGGCGACGTCCGCGGCAAGACCGCGGTGATCGTCGACGACATGATCGACACCGCCGGAACGCTGCGCGCCGCGGGCCAGACCGTGCTTGACGAGGGCGCCACCCGCGTGTACGCCGCCGCCACCCACGCCGTGCTGTCGGGCGCGGCGTACGAGAACCTTGCCGCGGGCGGCTTCGAGGAGGTCGTCGTCACCGACACCATCCCGGTGCCCGACGACGCGCCTGACACCGTACGCGTCCTCTCCTGCGCCGACCTGCTGACCGACTCGATCCGCCGAATCTTCACCGACGACTCGGTCTCCGAGGTCTTCGGCGGGGAGAACCAGCTCTTCTGACTCGCACCGTGCGCCTCGTGGAGCTGCTCGGCCTCTCCGAGGACGAGCTGTGTGAGGCGCTGGGGACCGACGCGCTGACCGTGCTCTCCGGGGAGGCGGAGGCCCTTCCCCAGCTCGCCATCCTCGTCGGGCTGCTCGAGCCCGTGGCGGCCGCAGTGGGGGTGGCGGTCCTGCGCCGGTGGGTCCGGGGCTCCAGTCCGTCGGGCCGTCCCCTCGACCTGCTCGCCGCCCGTGACTACATCGCCTTCGAAGGGGCCCTGGCCGAGCTGGAGCGTCGCGGGCTGGTGCTCCGCGCCGGCCCAGCCGCGGACGGCCAGCGCTGAGGGGCGATCAGCCCCTCGGTCAGTCGCCGGTCGGCGCGGGCTCGCGATCGCCGGGCCACACGCCGGTCAGGTTGGCGAAGCCGCGGGCACCGGCGCGGTCGACCGCCGCGCGGACGGTCTGAAACACCGCTGCCTCGAGCGCCGTGGCGGCGACGACCTTGCCGAGAGGCGCCCGCTCGTGGCTGGCCTTGGGAGGCTCTTGGTCGTCCAGACGCGACCAGAGGGAGGAGAACAGGGCGGTGGCCAGGCGCCCGGCCAGCAACCCGCAGAGGATCCCGATCGGCTTGTAGATGAGCTTTGCCACGATGGAGGTGGTCGCCCGCCTGGCGACCCGGTAAACATATTCTATGCGAACCGATACGAGGGGACCGGCAGGATGAGCTCCCCGGAGGCGGACGGCCCCGGGCGCCCGGAGTCCGGCGACGAGGCCGAGGAGCTCCTGCGCCGGGCCCTGCTGGACGCTCACGATGCCGCCGCCGTGGCCCTGCGCGTCTCGGGCCTTCCCGTCTCCGACACGGTAACGGTGATCTTCCACGGGCGCCGGGACCTGGGCACCGTGCAGACGTATGTGGCCCAGGGCCGGCGCGGAGCCGGCAACCGCGTCGGGGCCGACGAGCTCCTGCGCGTCCCCTGCGACCTGGACCTCGGTGACGCCGAGGACCGGGAGCAGGCCGAGCGTCTATACGCCGACCAGGCGTCTGTGCTGCGCGACGCGCTGGTCGGTGCCGACACGGTGCTGGCCATCTGGCGCGAGGCCCTTGCCGCCCTCACGGGCAGCTCGGTCGCCGTGCAACGTCCCCGCTCCCCCGCCCTCCCGCTGCCCGTGCATCGGCTGCTGCCCTGCGCGCTGGTGGCCCCGGACCGCGGGATCGTGGTCGCTGCGGTCTGCGGTGCGCGAACCCTGGCCGAGGGGCGCCCGCCGCTGGGGATCGCCTGCGCCCAGCAGGACGTTGCCCGGGTCTACCCGCTGCCCGAGGACCCCGAGAGCTGCCTCGATGACTTCATTTCCCAAGCCGCCGATCACGCGCGCCACATGGCCGTGCGCCTGTCCCACCAGGAGGCGTCGGTCCGGCGCTTTCTGGAGCTCAGCGCCGAGGAGTCACCCCCGGGGCCCGACCGGGGGTGAGGTGGCTGGCCATCGTCCTGGCGGGAGCGGCGTTCCTGGCCGTCAGCGTCGGGCTCACCTTCCTGCTGCGTCCGGGCAGCGACGAGCGGGCCGCGGTCGCGGCGCTGATCCGGGCGCAGGCGCGCGGCGACGTCGCCGCCATGCTTGCCGCCCTCCCGGGCTGCTCCGCGCGCCCGGCCTGCCTGGACGAGGTGGGACACAACGCCGCCGCGCTGCGCCACCCGGGCGCGGTGGAGGTGCTCCAGTTCACCCCATCCTCCCGGCTGACCGTCGGTGAAGGCACCGGGCTGGCGCGGATCGCCTGGCGGGTCGGGTCGGCGGCCACCGTCGTGCAGTGCGTCCGGGTGCGACACGGGGGCGGTCCGCTCGGCGGCCGATCGACGACCCTGCTCTCGCTCAGCGCCCCCATCGACCCCTCGAGTGGCTGCCGCTGAGCGTCCCCTGCCGGCGATGGGCGCCGCTGCCGGTGCGCCGCGTCCCGCCCGCTCGCTAGGCTCGCGTCACGGCAGCGTCGCCGTGCTCACCATGCCCGCCCGCACCCAGATCGTCGCTGCCCTCGCCACCGCCGCCAGCGTGCTCGGTTCCGTCGGGTTCGCAGCGCCCGCCGCCGGGCATGGCCGCGTGATGGCCCACGCCGCGGCCAGTGGCCCGAGCAGCCGCCCGCTCTACGCCGACGGACCGGAGGGCCGCTACCTCCTGGACGGGCCCTGGCTCTTTCGTCGTGACCTCGGAAATGCCGGGATCCGCGACGGCTACGCGCGCCAAGGGTCGGCCGCGGGCTGGTCGAGAGTCTCGGTCCCCTACGCCTGGAATGCCAACGACACGAGCCTGGCCAGCATGATCGGCGGCATCGCCTGGTACCGGCGCGACTTCACCCTGCCGGCCGGGGCCTCCGCCACGGCCTGGATCGTCCGCTTCGAGTCGGTCAACTACCACGCTCGCGTCTGGCTCAACGGCCACGAGATCGGTGCCCACGACGGTGCCTATCTCGCGTGGGAGCTGCCGCTGGTGGGACTGCACCGCGGGATCAACCGGCTCGTCGTGCGCACCGACAACCGTCGCTCACCGGTTGACGTCCCGCCAGCCGGCTTCGGCGTCGATGGCAACCCGGTCGGCGGCTGGTGGAACTACGGCGGCCTGCTGCGCGAGGTCTATCTCCGCCGCGTGAACCGGGTGGACATGCCGACGCTGACCGTGCGGCCGGTGCTCGCCTGTCGGACCTGTGCTGCCCGGATCGCCTACCGGGCGAGCGTCGCCAACTACACCGGCCAGACCCAGCGGGTGCGGGTGCAGGCCAGCTTCGGAGGACGCTCCTTCAGCGTCGGCTCCGCGGTGCTGGGGCGCGGGGGGCGGGCAACCATCTCGCGCCAGCAACCGATCGGACATGCGCACCTGTGGTCGATGTCAGACCCCCACCTCTACGGCGTCCGGGTTCGCGTGGTGGCCAACGGGGCCCAGGCCGCGGCGTGGAGCCTGCACAGCGGCGTGCGCTCGATCCGTGTCCTCGGCGGTCACCTGTTCCTCAACGGCCAGCCGCTCAACCTCCGCGGGGTCGGCGTCCAGGAGGACTCCCAGGGTCTGGGCTTCGCCCTGGACAACGCGCACCGCGACCGCATCGTCGGCTGGATCCAGGGGCTTGGCGCTCACCTCGTCCGCTCGCACTATCCGCTGCACCCCTACCTCTACGAGCAGTTCGATCGCGACGGCATCCTCGCCTGGTCGGAGATCCCGTTCTACTCGCTCAAGAGCGACGCTATCGCCAAGCCGGCCGTACGCCGCTTCGGCCTGGGGATGCTCCAGACCAACATCGCCACCAATGGCAACCATCCGTCGGTGGCCATCTGGTCGGTGGCCAACGAGCTCTCGGCTTTGCCCGGTGCGCCGGAGACCGCCTGGTTCAACGCCGCCGCGAACACCGCGCACGCTGCGGATCCCACACGGCCGGTTGGGGCGGCGATCAACGGCTACCCCGCCGTGGGGTGTCAGAGCGCCTACGGCCGGCTCGACGTGATCGGGCTCAACGACTACTTCGGCTGGTACGCGGGGCCCGAGGGGTCGATCGCCGACCGCGACCTCGACGGCGCCTACCTCGAGCAGGCGCGCGCCTGCTACCCGCGTAAGGCGCTGCTGGTCACGGAGTATGGCGCCGAGTCCGACCGCGCCGGGTCGCCCGACGAGCGCGGGACCTACGAGTTCCAGAACGCGTTCGTCTCCTTCCACCTCGGCCTTTACGCCGCCAAGCCATTCTTGAGTGGCGCGGTGTACTGGACGCTGCAGGAGTACCGGGTGGCGCCCAACTGGAACGGAGGCAACCCCTATCCGGTCCCCCCTCTGGGCACCAAGGGACTGGTCAGCTACACCGGGGTGCCCAAGCCGGCCTACGCCGTTGCCCAGCAGGGGTTCCGCTCGACGGTCCAGGCCGGGCCGCCGAGCCCCGGCGGCTAGCCACGCCGGCGAGCCCGCCGGCTGGTCAGGCCCCCGAGCCCGCGACCAGGCCGCTGGGGCTGGGGCGCCAAGCGGCTGAGGGCGCGCCCCGCGCTGGGCCCGCGGGACTCAGCTGGCGGGGACGCGAGGGGGCGCGGGCAGCGGCTCGTGCGCCGGACGGCGCACGGGGCGCGTGTCCTCCCCCAGGCGACCCGGACCCCGCAGGCGCCGCCGGGCCGGGCTGGCGTCGGGCAGCAAAAGACCGCCGTCCCCCGGGCCGCGCGGGCGCGCTGGACGCGGTGGTTCGCAGCCGCCCCCGCCGTCGGAGTCAGCGCCCGGCTCGCGGCGGTGGGCCGCCGGCTCGCTGCGCAGGAACATGAGGAGCAGCATCCCGACGAGCCCGAGGGCGACGAGGTGCAGAACCCCGAAGATGACCACCATCTCGGTGTCGCGGGACACGGCTGTCAGGGTACCGCGACCACGGTGATCCCGACTGCCGGTCCCGGGTGACGGCCTGGGCTCGCGCTACCCTGGCCGCCGCCCATGGCCCGCACCACCTCGACTCGTCTATCGGCCACCTCCCGCCAGGCCAGCGGCTCGCGCACGGCCCGCCGACTGCGCCACACCGGGAACGTTCCCGGTGTCATCTACGGCGGCAGCGGGGAGCCCGAGCCGGTCACCGTCGATGGACGTGACCTGCGCCTGGCGCTGGCCCGCGCCGGCGCCGTGCTGGAGCTCTCGATCGACGGCGCCGGCAGTACGCTCGTCGTGCTCAAGGAGGCCCAGCATCACCCGGTCAACGGCGAGACCATGCACGTCGATCTGCTCCGTGTCCGCCTCGACCAGGCCATCCACGCGATGGTGGCCCTCGAGCTCACCGGCATCGAGGAGGCTCCGGGCATCAAGGAGGGGGGCGTGCTCGAGCAGATCACCCGAGAGCTCAACGTCGAGGCCCTCCCCAACGAGATCCCCGACGTGATCCAGCATGACGTGTCCGAGCTCGAGCTCGGTGCCACCCTCACGCTCACCGCGATCGCCGCGCCGGCCGGGGTGACCCTGTTGGACGACCCTGAGGAGACGGTCGTGGCCACGGTCACCCTGCCCCGCCTGTCCACCGACCCCGACGAGGAGATCGAGCAGGAGACCGAGCTGGTGGGTGAAGGCGATGGCGAGGCCGCCGAGGGCGAGGACGGCGCGCCGGCTCAGGGCAAGGCCGACGCCGGCGACGGCGGCGACTAGCCCCGGGTGCGTCGGCCCGGCTCTGCGGCGCCGGTCGACTGGCTGATCGTCGGATTGGGAAACCCCGGCCGCGGCTACAGCGGCACCCGGCACAACGTTGGCTTTGGAGCGGCCGAGGAGCTCGCCCGCCGCTGGGACCTCCCGCGCCCTCGGCCACGATTTCAGGGGCTGGTGAGCGACGGGCGGGCCGGGATCGGCGGGCCGCGGGTGGCCGTCCTGTTCCCGCAGACCTACATGAATGACGCCGGCCGGTCGGCCGGGCCGGCTCGCGGCGCGTACCGGACGGTGCTGGAGCAGGTGCTCGTGCTCCACGACGAGATCGACCTTCCCTTCGGCGACGTCCGCACCCGCCTGGGCGGTGGACTGGCCGGCCACAACGGGCTGAGGTCGCTGGCTTCAGAGTTCGGTGGCCCGGGCTTTCACCGGGTGCGAATCGGGGTGGGCCGGCCCGACTCGACCGATCCCGAGATCGTCTCGGCCTGGGTGCTGGGACGCTTCACCGAGCCGGCGCAGCAGGTTCGGGCGCTGATCGCCCGGGCGGCGGATGTGGCCGAGCGGGTCGCCGTCGGTTCAGCCGGGGACCCGCTCGTAGGATGACCGGGCCGGCGCTGCCGTCCGCGCAGCCGTCCGCCCGGGGCGGGTGAGCCCCCATGTCCCTGCGCGCCCTGCTGGCCCACACCGCCGAGCTGCCCGAGCTGACCCGCCTCGCCGGCGAGGGTGGCCGCGCGTTCGTGTCCTCGGCCCTGCGCCCGTATCTGCTCGCGGCGCTGGTGGAGCGCGCCGACGGGGATACGACCTCGCCGACCCTGGTGGTCGCCGCCGATGACCGGGTCGCTCGGGAGCTTGCCCTGGAGCTGGGTGCCTGGCTGGCGCCGCGCGCGGTGCGCTTCTATCCCTCCCGGGGCGTCGGCTACGCCTCGCATCTGGCGCCGCCGCCCCACCTGGTCGGACTCCGGGTCGCCGCCCTCGACGCCCTGCTGGCCGGCAGCGAGGATGGGGTCGGGGCGGTAGTGGTCGTCTCGGCGGTGGCGCTCTCGGAGAAGGTCCCCGACCCCGAGCTGCGCCCCCACGGCTTCGTCCTGCGCACGGGCGATCTGCTCGACCTCGAGGAGACGGGCGCCGACCTGGTGGCGGCGGGCTACGAACGGGTGGAACAGGTGGAGGACCGTGGCCAGTTCGCCGTGCGCGGCGGACTGCTCGACCTCTACCCAGCCACCGCCGGGCGGGCCGTCCGCGTTGACCTGTTCGACGATGAGATCGAGTCCCTGCGCGAGTTCTCCACCTTCACTCAGCGCTCGCTCGGCGAGGTCGCTGCTGTGGAGGTGGCGCCGGCCGCCGAGCTGGCGGCCGAGCACCGGGAGCTGGCCGAGATCGCCGCCTTGGAGGCTTCCGAGGGCGATGGTGCCCGTCCCGACGTGGCCGAACTGCTGCCGGTCGACCGCTTCCGCGAGCTGCTGGATCTCGTTCCTGCTGGGGCCCGGCTGCTCATCGCCTCCGACGACGAGATCGGTGCAGTGCTGGCCGACAACTGGCAGGACGTGTGCGCCGCCTTCCACGATGCCGACGCCCACCACCTCTACGTGTCCCCCGACCGGGTGCAGGTCGCCCTGGACGCCCGCTGCAACGTTCGCCTGTCGACGCTCTCGGGCCATGAGCCGATCGCCTTCCGGGCTCAGGCGGTCGACCCCACCGCCCGCTCCCTGCAGCAGGCCGAGCCCGAGCTCGAGCGCCTGCTGCGCTCGGGCTACCGCACCGTCGTCGCCTGGCCGCGACGCGGCGAGGGCGAGCGTGCCGCCTACAACCTGGCCCGCCTTCGCCCCGATTGGCTGGACGACGACCGCCCGCTCCCAGCGCCGCCGCGCCAGGGCGAGCTGCGCTTCGTGCCTGCCGTCCTGCGCGAGGGGTTCGTCGCGCCGGCGCTGCGTCTCGCCGTCATCCCCGAGCACCGGCTCCTGCGCCGCCGGGCCGCCCGACCGACGGAGCGGCCGGGCCGACGCCGGGGCGCCCTGCGCTCCTTCGCCGACCTGCGCACCGGGGATCACGTGGTCCACGAGGACCACGGGGTTGCCCGGTTCGCCGGCTTTCAGACAAAGACGGTCGCCGCCGTCACCCGGGACTACCTGGAGCTGGAGTTCCAGGGGACCGATCGGGTCTTCATGCCCGTGGACCAACTCGCCAAGATCTCTCGCTATGTCGGGGCGGGCGCCGAGGGCGCGCCCGCCCTGTCCAAGCTCGGGGGCGCGCGCTGGGACCAGCTCAAGGCGCGCGCCCGGCGCGCCGCCCAGGAGCTCGCCGGCGAGCTGATCAACCTCTACGCCGAGCGCCGACGCCGGACGGGCTTCGCCTTCGACCCCGACGGCGACTGGCAGCGCGAATGGGAGGCGCGCTGGCCCTACCGGGAGACCGCGGACCAGCGCGACGCGATCGAGCAGGTCAAGGGCGACATGGAGGCGGCGCGACCGATGGACCGCCTGATCTGCGGCGACGTCGGTTACGGAAAGACCGAGGTCGCCCTGCGGGCCGCCTTCAAGGCGGTGACCGGCGGAAAGCAGGTGCTGATGCTCGTCCCCACCACGATCCTGGCCCAGCAGCACTTCGGCACCTTCTCCGAGCGCCTGGCCGACTACCCCTTCTCGGTCGAGCACGTTTCGCGCTTTCGCCCGGCCGTCGAGCAGCGGGCGGCGATCGCCGCCTTTGCCCAGGGCCGGGTCGACATCCTGATCGGCACCCACCGCCTGCTCTCGCGCGACGTGCGGGCGCGGGACCTGGGGCTGCTGATCGTGGACGAGGAGCAACGCTTCGGGGTGCGCCAGAAGGAGTTGCTGCGCCAGATGAAGTTGCGCGTCGACGTCCTGGTCATGTCGGCGACGCCCATCCCGCGCACACTGCAGATGTCGCTCGCTGGCCTGCGCGACATCTCGGTCATCGAGACCCCGCCCGAGGGGCGCCGGCCGGTGCGGACCGTCGTCGGCGAGTACGACGAGGAGCTCGTCCACCAGGCCCTGGAGCGCGAGCATCGTCGCGGCGGCCAGGCGTTCTTCCTGCACAACCGCGTGGAGACCATCGACGAGACGGCCGAGCGCCTGCGCGCGATCTGCCCGGATCAGCGCTTCGCGGTGGCCCACGGACAGCTCGAGGAGTCCGAGCTGGAGTCGCGCATGCTGACCTTCCTGCGAGGGGAGGCCGACGTGCTCGTCTGTACGAGCATCATCGAGTCGGGCATCGACATTCCCCAGGCCAACACCCTCATCGTCGAGCGCGCCGATACGTTCGGGTTGGCGCAGCTCTACCAGATCCGCGGAAGGGTGGGCCGCTCACGCGAGCGGGCCTTCGCCTACCTGCTCTATCCGAGTGCCGCCGCGTTGACGCCCGAAGCCGCCCAGAGGCTCTCGGCCCTCTCGGATCACACCGAGCTCGGTGCGGGCTTTCGCATCGCCATGCGCGACCTGGAGATCCGGGGGGCCGGCAACCTGCTCGGCGACGAGCAGTCCGGCCACGTCGCCGCCCTGGGCTTCGAGCTCTACCTCCAGATGATCGACGAGGCGGTAGCCGAGCTCTCGGGGTCGGAGGAGGGGGAAGAGAGCGAGCCGGTACGCCTGGACGTCAACGTCGACGCCTACGTGCCGGCCGACTACGTGCCCTACGAGCAGGCCAAGATCGACGTGCACCGGCGGATCGCCGGGGCGCGCGAGGTGGCCGACCTGGGCATCCTGCGCGAGGAGCTCGAGGACCGCTTCGGTCCGGTCCCGACGCCGCTGGACAACCTGCTCAGCCTCCAGCAGGCGCGGATCAAGCTCGGTCAGGCCGGGGCGCGGACGGTGTCCTTCCGTCAGGGACGGCTGGCCGTCACTCCGATCGAGCTCGACTCCGGGCGGGCCCGCAAGCTGCGCGAGCAGATCCCAGGAGCGCTCTATGAGTCGGGCAAGTCCCAGCTATCGGTACGCGTGCCCGACGAGCCTGAGGCCCGGTTCCCCGCTGTGGTCCGGGCCGCCGACGTGCTGCTGGCCCTGACTCGGGAGGCGGCTTAGACCAGCTGCCACCCGCACTTGAAAGAGACCAGCGCGCACGCCGCGCAATGGTGCACGGTGTGACCGTGAGCTCGTTCGAAGACCGCGTTCGCGCTCTTGGTCGACGCCTTAAGTGGCGTCGAATCCGCAGAGGCGGCACAGGTCTACGTCGTTTCGCTGTTCGTCTACGACGAGGACGACGACCCGCGTTATCCCACCGTGACCGTCGGTTATAACACCGATGAGCGATTCAGGGAGACCTCGCCGGCGGCCGGGCAGCGGGCCGGGTGGCCGATCGCCTCGGATGCTCAGGAAGCTCGGTGGAACTACGCCTTCTGGCTCCAGAACGAGCTCGCGATCCTTTGCGGCGGCGAGCGCGATCCGCAGGGCGCCGCGCTGCATCGGGCCTGGATCGACCGGCTTGGTCTCTGGTACTCCGATGAGGAGGAGGAGCATGACTTCGACGCCGTAGGACACCGGGCCGATCGGATCACCGACGAATTCGTGGCGCTGGCCGTGAGGGTGGTAAAGCGGCTGCACTCGGCCGGGGTGGTCGAGCGTGCCTTCCGACGCGCCGTGCCCGTTCTCATCCACGAGCTGGAGTACGACGAGGACATCGTGCGCCAAAACGAAGAAGCCAATCCGCCTGGCCTGATCGACGACTTCAAGCACTGGGTGCTCGGATCCGACGGTGGAGCTGCGCGCGAATAGCTTCCCCCACTGATCGGGAGGCCGTGTCAAGAGCATCGGGCTCGGAGAATCGCCGGCAGGCAATCGTTGACCGGCTGGTTACCGTCGTACCTCGGGTGAGCAGATCCTTGCTGGCGGAAACGCCGCTGTACCGCCTGCTGCTGACCTACGACGCCGAGCCCCTGAGGGCCGGTGTGGCGGCCGGTTCCGAAGCGGTTCGTCGCGAGCTGGTCGGGCAGCGGCTGAAGCCGGCGGCCCTCCACTGGGACCTGTGGGCTCCCGGGGAGGTGATCAAGGCGTCTCGTCCCGCCGACGCCGGCCTCTGGCCAGCCGATTTGGATGCGCCGCTCGGGGGGCTGCTCGAGGCCCACGAGCAGGAAGGCGACGATCTGGACGAAGACGACGCTCTGTACGACGCCCAGCTCGAGCAGCGCTTCACAGAGGACCGTGCGGCGCTCAACAGCGTCGCCCGCCAGCTCAATCGCCTGTCGTGGACGGAGATCCGACCCGTTACCGCCGACTTCGTGGTCGCCGCTGTCGACCTCGAAACCGCCGAGCTGTCGGACAACCTGAAGCAGTCAGCACCGGCGGAGGTCCTGGCCGACTTGCGCGCGCGAGGCTTGGTGCCGCACGACTGACCACAGACCACTCGGGACGCGCCGCAGGCGCCTGCTGTGACCGTGCAGGAAGTGACCCTTTAGCGTGCGTTCATGGCCGGTTCGCTACCCTCACGCGCCGCGTGTCCCGGCCCGTTCGTATCGCGCTCGCCCTCGGTGCCCTGGTCGTTCCCAGCGCCGCGCTCGCCGGCTGCGGCGGCGTACCCGGCGATGCCGTGGCCAAGATCAATGGCCTGGGCGTGATCCGCACCTCGGACTTCAACCACTGGATGACGGTGGCCGCCGCGTCCTCCCAGCGGTCGGCCGCGCCCGGCGCCAAGCCCCAGGTGCCCAAGCCCCCGGACTTCAAGGACTGCATCACCCAACAGCGGGCCCAGGCGCCCAAGCCGGCGCCGGGCCAGCCTCCCGTCTCCGACCCTTCGCTCAAGCAGCAGTGCCAGCAGACCTACAACGGCCTGCGCGACCAGGTGCTGCAGTTCCTGATCTCCGCGTCCTGGGTCCAGGGGGAAGCCAAGGATCTGCACGTGACGGTGTCCGACAAGGAAGTGGCCCAGCAGTTCCAGCAGACCAAGCAGCAGTCCTTCCCCCAGCCCGCCGACTTCCAGCGCTTCCTGGCCCAGTCCGGGGAGACGCTCCCGGACATCCTCTTCCGCGTCAAGCTCGACGCCCTCTCCAACAAGATCCGCACGCAGGTGACTCAGGCCAAGACCCAGGTCTCAGACGCCCAGATCAGCCAGTACTACAACCAGAACCAGTCGCGCTACTCCCAACCCGAGCGCCGCGACCTGGACATCGTGCAGACCAAGTCTCAGGCGAACGCTGCTGCCGCGCTGCGCCTCCTGCGCCGCGGCACCCCGTTCAAGCGCGTGGTGGCCAGGTACTCGATCGACCAGGCGTCCAAGCCCCAGGGCGGCCTGCTTCCCGGCGTGGTCAAGGGCCAGCAGGAGCAGGCCTTCGACCAGGCGATCTTCGCCGCGCATACCGGAGTGCTCACCGGCCCGGTCAAGACGCAGTTCGGCTACTACGTCTTCAAGGTCGCCACCATCCACGCGGCCTCCCAGCAGTCACTGGCCCAGGTGCACGACACGATCAAGCAGCTGCTCGTCTCCCAGGGCCAGACCACCTCGCTGCAGAGCTTCGTGGCGAAGTTCAAGAAGAAGTGGACCGTCCGCACCGACTGCCGCTCGGGCTTTTTGGTGCAGGACTGCAAGAACTTCAAGGCGCCTCCCCGCGGTGCCACCGGCGTCCCGCCCGGCGCGCAGCAGGTGCCCCAGGGTTCTCAGCAGGTGCCCCAGGGTTCTCAGCAGGTGCCCCAGGGTTCTCAGCAGGTGCCCCAGGGTTCTCAGCAGGTGCCCCAGGGTTCTCAGCAGGTGCCCCAGGGTTCTCAGCAGGCTCCTCCGCCGTCCTCCGGGACCACCACCCGCTAAGCCGCGGGCGGTCGGCGCCGTGAGCGCCCCTGAGCAGACAAGCGACGCCCTTCTCGCTCTCGATGAGCTCACGCGGCGGCTGCGGCGGGAGTGCCCGTGGGACCGCGATCAGGACGAGCGCTCGATCGTCTCGCACACCGTGGAGGAGGCTTACGAGCTCGCCGAGGCGGCCGAGCGCGGGGACGACGCCAAGCTCCTCGACGAGCTGGGCGACGTCCTCTTCCAGGTGCACTTTCTCAGCCTGCTGTTGGAGGAGCGCGGTGCCGGTGATCTCGCCGCCGTGGCCGACGGGGTTCGGCGCAAGCTCGTCCGTCGCCATCCCCATGTCTTCGGCCAAGGCGAGGCGGCAACGGTGGGGGAGGTGCTGGCCAACTGGGACGCCATCAAGCGCACCGAGCCCGACCGGGAGCCGGGCATCTTCGGGGAGCTTGCAGAGAACCTGCCGGGTCCCCTCTACGCGCGCAAGGTCCAGCGCCGGGCGGCGAGTGCCGGCCGTCTTGCTGCGGCCGGCGATGACGCCGCCGCGTCCCTTGATGCCGTCCGCCATCAGACCGACGCACTTGCTGTCGCCGAGGATCGCGAGCAGCGGGCCGCCGCCCTGGGCGAGCTGCTGTTCGCCGCCGTCGACGCCGCTCGTCGACTGCGAGTCGATCCCGAGCTGGCGCTGCGGGCCGCGGCGGACCGCTTCCGCCTTTTCGTCGACGCCGGTGCCCCGCGTACCGGCGGGGACGAGGGCAGCGGCGAACGCCGGTCCGATGAGGGCATCGCCACGCCACTCCGGCCGACCGGAGGCCGCCCGTGAGCAGCATCGACCGCGTCCACGCCCGCCAGATTCTCGACAGTCGCGGCAACCCCACGGTTGAGGCCGAGGTCGCCCTACGCAGCGGTGCGTGGGGACGCGCCGCAGTGCCGTCGGGCGCTTCCACCGGTGAGTTCGAGGCCGTCGAGTTGCGCGACGGTGGCGATCGCTGGCTCGGCCGAGGCGTCGGTCGCGCCGTCGAGCATGTCAACGGCGAGATCGCCCGAGCCGTCCGCGGGCTTGATGCCCTCGACCAGGGCGGGCTGGACCGGCGGATGATCGACCTCGACGGCACGCCCAACAAGGCCCGGCTGGGCGCCAACGCACTGTTGGCCGTCTCGCTGGCCGCCGCCCACGCCGCCGCCGCCGAGACCGGCCAGCCGCTATGGCGCTATCTCGGCGGCGACGCGGCCCACGTGCTGCCCGTGCCCATGATGAATGTCCTCAACGGTGGCGCTCATGCCGACAACCGCATCGACTTCCAGGAGTTCATGATCGTCCCGGTCGGCGCTGAGAGCTTTGCCGAGGCGCTGCGGATGGGATCAGAGGTCTTCCATCACCTGCATGGCACGCTCGGGGCCCGGGGGCTGGCCACGGCGGTCGGCGACGAGGGCGGCTTCGCACCCGATCTGGAGTCCAACGAGGCTGCCCTCGCCGCGGTGATCGAGGGCGTCGAGGCGGCGGGCCTGGAGCCCGGCCGGCAAGTGGCCATCGCGCTGGATCCCGCAACCAGCGAGTTGCGCCGGGGCGGCGCGTACCTGCTCGAGCACGAGGGCAGGACGCTGAGCTCGGAGGAGATGACCTCCTACTGGGCCGATCTCTGCGCTCGCTACCCGATCGTCTCGATCGAGGATGGCATGGACGAGGAGGACTGGGAGGGCTGGGCGGGCCTGACCCGGGAGCTGGGCGATCGGGTGCAGCTTGTGGGCGATGACCTGTTTGTCACCAATGCGAAGCGGCTGCGCAGGGGCATCGAGGACGGCGTGGCCAACTCGATTCTTGTCAAGGTCAACCAGATCGGCACCCTGACCGAGACCCTCGAGGCCGTGCACCTCGCTCACCAGCATGGCTACACCGCGGTCATGTCCCACCGCTCGGGGGAGACCGAGGACGTGACCATCGCCGACCTGGCGGTGGCCACCGGCTGCGGGCAGATAAAGACGGGGGCCCCGTCGCGCTCCGATCGGGTGGCCAAGTACAACCAGCTGCTGCGCATCGAGGAGGCCCTGGGCCCCGATGCCGTCTTTCCGGGGACCGCGGCGTTTGCCCGCACGCCGGGTCCCCAGGGGTAGGGGCACGGCTGCAGGCGGGCGTGCGCAGGAAGGAGGCCGGCGCCGGCGAACGAAGCGCTGGGCCATGGACGCGGCCGACTCCTCCTCAGCCTCACGCCGCCCGTCGGTGCGGTCCGTGCGACGGCGCCGCGTCGGGAGTCGGACCTCGACGCCCTCCCGAGGAGCGCGGACCCCCACCGCGCGCCCAACCGGGCGCCCGACAACGCGCGCGGCGGCGGGGGTGCGCTGGGATCGCCTGGGTCGCGTGGCGCTGCTGCTCGTCATCGCCGGGGTCCTCGGGCTCTACATCGGCCCCCTGCACTCGTTGTGGACCACCTGGCATCAGGCTCGAGCCGCCCAGGCCCAGAGCGCGGCGCTGCTGGGCCAGAACCGCCAGCTGCGCGCCCGCCACGCCGCCCTGGCCCAGCCGGCGACCATCGAGCGGGAGGCGCGTGCGCTGGGGATGGTGCATCCGGGCGAGCGCCCCTACGTGATCAGCGGGCTGCCGGTTGGCCCCTAGAGGACGCTTGTACGCAGTCAAGGGCACGGTGACGAGCCGTCTCACCGTGCGCCCGGCCCAGCCGTGCGGCCGCGTGAGCCGAGAATGGGGTGTAGTGAGCTCGGCCACGGTTACCCTCTGCGCCGTGCGCGCCGAGACCGCCTTCTACCAGTGGGACGACGGCCTGCGTCGTCTGGCGCAGGCTCCCGCGGGAGAGCGCCGCAAGCTGGATCACGTCTGTGACCGCCTCGTCGATGAGTTGCGCCGGCGGCTGGGCGGGTCGTTCACCACCGCGGAGCTCGCCGGGCTCTACGCCGCGGGGACCGACTGGACGCTCCCGATCGCCGTCGCCGGGACCTCCGGTATGGCCAAGCCCTGGGATCCGCAGGTGCTGGCCGACGCGGCCTTTGCCCGCTACGGGCGCGAAGCCCTCGACTACGCAGGGGGTCGTCGCCAGGTCGGGAGCTGACGGCCGGGGCGAGCGCCCGGCATGAGCGCGGAACTAGTCGCCGTCGTCTTCGACCCCGGCCCGACGGATGACGATCTGCTCCTCCTCGATCGTCACCTCCACGGGCCGGTGGCCGGCCCAGTGCTCGGCGTACACCGGGTCGTCCTCGACCGCCGGGTCGAGCCAGAGCCCATAGCCCTCCTCGCCGTGATCGAAGGTCCCCTCCAGGACCTCGGAGCCGGAGCGGCGTCGTCCGCGGCCACCCCGGCGCGAGCGGCGGCGTCGCGGGGCCGTGGCTTGGTCGCTCTCGACGGGCTCCTCGGACGCAGGCCGTTCGGCCTCGGCCCGCTCGGCCTCGGCCCGCGCGTCGGCCTCCTGCTCGAGCTCGGCGGCGATCAACGCATCGTCCTCGGCCCGTAGGTCGATCTCGTCGTCGAAGTCGACACTCGGCGACGCCGCCTCGCTCTCTTCGTTGAGGCCCAGGTCGTTCTCGCGTCGGAACGCCTGGATCTGCTGGACGGTGACCTCGAGCTGGTGCGCGATCCAGGCGTCGGTGCGGCCCTGGCGGACCCAGGCCCGGATCTGATTGAGCTGCGGGCGCAGCGAGCGACGAGCCATCGGCGCGGCAGCCTAGCGAACGCGCGCGACGGCCCTGACGCCCGGCGTGGCCCCGCGTGCGTCATCCCATGGTCCAAGGCGTGCTTGCACGATGGGCGAGGTGATGCTTTAGTGGACAGTCGGCGAGCGAGCACGGAGGCGGCCATGTTGGTCCTGACACGCAAGTCCAATCAGAGCATCATGATCGGCGACGATGTCGAGATCTCCGTGCTGTCCGTCATGGGCGAGAAGGTGCGCATCGGGATTCGGGCACCGCGCAGCATCCCCGTCTTCCGCAAGGAGGTCTATCTGGAGATCCAGGATGAGCGCAGCCGAGAGGCTCAGCCCGCCGAGAGTGAAGGCGCCGATCCCGAGGCGGCGGCAAACCCAGAGCGCCGGGCCTCCTCCGGCCGTGCCCAGGTCGACGCCGCCTTGCGCGAGCTGGGCGCCCCGCGCGAGTAGCGAGGCTCCAGGGCTAGCCGAGCACCCAGGCGAGCATCTCGAACATGACGATGGTCACCACCACCGCGGTGGCGATCATCGAGAGCACGAGCAGGACGAAGCGGACCGATCCTCGCTTGTACTCGCGGTAGCGGCGACGCTGGCGTGATCGGGCCGCGGACTGCTGGCGCAGACGCTCCCGCCGCCGGCGGTCCTGCACGCTCTCGCGGATGAACTCCTGCTCGAGCTCGGCCATGCTGCGGCGCATCCTCATGGCCGAGGCACCCTATCATCGCCCCTCGGCTCCAACCGGGCTGCGGCGAGGCCTTCCGCTACGGGGCGCGCCCCACTGACGACACCAGGGTCTCCTTGATCTGCTCGATGATCTCCATCGCCTCGGAGTACTCGCGCTGCCAGACGTTGCGCGCGTAGATGACGCCCGGTCCGCCGGCCTCCATGATCATCCGGGGCTGGTTGAGCAGAGCGTCTTCGTCGATCCGCGAGCCGCCCGCGAGCACCACCAGGCAGCGTCCGGCCGATTGCACCACCTGTCCGATCGCCTCCTCCTGGGTGACGTCCCACTCGTCATGTGTGAGAGCTCCTCGGTCGGTCGGTTGAGCCGCTGATTCTGGCTGCGCGAGTCTAACCTCCGCGGCCCATGGAGCACCGTTTCGCCAGCCCCGACTTCACGATCGGCATCGAGGAGGAGCTGATGATCCTCGATGCCGAGAGCCTGGAGCTCTCCAACCAGATCGAGGTCATGCTCGAGGATGCCCCCGACGGGGAGATCAAGCCCGAGCTGCACCAGTCGGTGCTCGAGGTCGCCACCATGCCGTGTCCCGACACCACCGAGGCCGGCGCCCAGCTGCGCTCGCTGCGTCGGCGCGTACGCGAGCGCGCCGCCGGGCGCGGGCTGGCCATCGGCTCGGCCGGCACCCACCCGTTCGCCCGGTGGGAGGACCAGCGCATTGTCGCGCGACCGCGCTACCGCGACCTGATCTCCGCCCTGCGCTTCGTCGCCCGTCAGGAGGTCATCTTCGGCTGCCACGTCCACGTAGCCGTCGATGACCCCGAGAAGGCAATCCACGTGGCCAACGGCATGCGGCTGCACCTGCCCGTCCTGCTCGCCCTCTCGGCCAACTCGCCGTTCTGGCGCTCCGACGACACCGGCCTGGCCTCGTCGCGCACGCCCATATTTCGCGCCTTCCCCCGGGTCGGAGTGCCGCCCGCCTACCGCGACTGGGAGGACTACGCCAAGCGCATCGAGTTCATGCGCGCCAGCGGCGTGATCGAGGACCACACCTACCTCTGGTACGACGTCCGGCCCCATCCCCAGTTCGGCACGGTCGAGGTGCGGGTGATGGACGCCCAGACCCACGTCGAGCACACCCTTGGTCTCGCTGCCCTCATCCACGCGCTGGTGCGCGAGCTGGCCGAGCACTTCGACGCCGGCCACCGCCTCTTGAGCTATCCCTTCGAGATGCTTGACGAGAACAAGTGGCTCGCCGCGCGCCATGGGCTGGACGGGGAGATCGTGGACCTTCCCTCCCGGCACTCGGTGGCCACCAAGGCTCTGGCCCGGCGCCTGCTTGATCGGGTGCGCGAACACGCCCAGGATCTCGGCTCGGCGGCCGAGTTGCAGGGCGTCGAGGACCTCCTGGCCCGGGGCAACGGGGCCCAGCGCCAGCGGGTGGTCCACGAGGCCAACCACGACCTGCGCGAGGTCGTGGCCGAGATCGTGCAGGCAACCGGGGCGTAGGCGCCGACCGAAGCCTCCCGAGCGGGAGCTTCCCCGCCGGCTTGACGGTCGGCCCTAGAATCGCTGGGGTGTCCAGCGGGCCCGACCTCTTCGTCGTCTGCAAGCACTGCCAGGCGGAGGTCAGCCCCTACATCACCGAGTGCCCCTACTGCGGCAAGCGGCTGCGCAAGCGTGCCCAGCTCGACCGTCCCGGCCGAGGCCCGGGGACAGGGCGCAGCTCGCCGGGCCTGCACCTGGGGCGGCTACGGCCGGGCGAGATCCCCGGTATCCGGCCGGACCGGCACCCCTACGCCAGCGGCACCATCGTCGGGGTCAGCGCGCTGGTCACCCTTCTGCCCTTGGCCGGGGTGTTCGTCGCCGACCGGGCGGTGATTGCCGGTCCGCTGGGCACCGACTGGTGGCGAGCGATCACCGCGAACTTCGTCTACGGCGACCTGGCCTCGCCGTTTGCCTCGACATCGCCGTTTGCCAGCTCGTGCTACGCGCTGGCTGCGCTGCTGCTCGTGGCCGTCTTCGGCACGGCGTTGGAGCGGCGCCACGGCCCACTCCTCGTTGTCGCCCTCTTCCTGGTTGCCGGTGCTGCGGGGATGGCGACGGTCGCCGTGATCGAGCCGGCACCGCTGGCCGCCGGCGGCAACGCCGGCGCCCTTGCCCTGCTCTGTGCCTGGGCGGTGCCCGACCTGCTCCTGCGGCGCGGCGGCGGTGAGGGGGAGGCCGACGGGCTGGGACTGCTTGCCCTCTTCTCCCTGGTCATGCTCATGCCGCTGGCCACCGAGCTCGCCGACCCGCTCGCTGGCGTGGTCGGAGGGCTAGTCGGGCTCGCGGCTGGACTTGGGCTGACCCGGATAGCGCGCGCCAGCTGACGGGGTCCCGGCGCGGCCGGGCGGTCTCCTCACCCCTTCGCGTCCCCTCGACGCCGCCCTTCGGGAAGCGCCGAGTGACCGCAGCCCGCGGCCCGACGGGGTCCGGGTGTGGTCGCCCACGGCTGGTGGGATGTGGGGCGCGGGCGCCGCCCCCTGCGGTCACGCCAGCCGGGGGGTCGTGGACGTTGCGTCCGCCATTTGGACGTTTCATCCAGGACCCCGCCCCGCGCGACCCCGGTCCCCCAAGTCGTGACGACCCCGCCCCGCCCGGCCGCCTGCCCTCAGCGCACCCGCAGCGTCCCGGGCTCGCCAGCGACCAGGCGGCCGACGACCGGGCCGGGGACGACGGGTGCCCGCCCGGGCTCGACAGCGACGAGCAAGCCGCCTGAGGTCATCGCGTCGCAGACGAGCCGGCGCTCCACCTCCGCCACCGCATCGTCCCACGCCGTGAAGCCGTCGGCCCACTCGCGGTTGCGTCGGCTGCCGCCGGCGACCGCTCCCTCGCCGGCCAGCAGCTCGCGCGCGCCAGGGATCGACGGGACAGCGCTGGCGTGGACCTCGGCCGCCAGCCCCGAGGCGGCAGCCAGCTCGTGGAGATGTCCGAGGAGCCCGAAGCCGGTGACATCGGTGACCGCGTGGGCGTCGGCTGCCCTCGCCGCCGCCGCCGCGTGCGCGTTGAGGGCGCACATCACCTCGACCGCGGCATCCATGACGCCGGGATCCACGCCCCCGCGCTTGAGCGCGGTGGACACGGCGCCGGCACCCAGGGGCTTGGTGAGCACCAGTGCGTCCCCGGGGTGGCCGCCGGCATTGGTGAGCACCTGGTCGGGGTGGACGGTGCCGGTGACCGCCATTCCGTACTTGGGCTCGGGGTCGTCGATGGAGTGCCCGCCGACCACCGCGACGCCAGCCGCGCTGGCCGCGTCGTGACCGCCGCGCAGGATCTCGGCCAGCATTGACCCGCCCAGGGTGGCCAGCGGATAGGCGACGAGGTTGAGGGCACAGCGCGGCTCGCCTCCCATCGCGTAGACATCCGACAGCGCGTTGGTGGCGGCGATCCGGCCGAAGAGGTAGGGGTCGTCGACGATCGGCGTGAAGAAGTCGGCGGTCTGCACGAGCGCCACCTCGGCCGAGAGGCGGTAGACCCCCGCGTCGTCTGCCGTGGTGGGTCCAACCAGCACGGCCGGGTCGGTGGCCGCCGGCAGTCCGGCCACGATTGACTCCAGGGCGGCCGCCGGCAGCTTGCACCCGCAGCCGGCGCCGTGGGAGAGCGAGGTGAGGGAAACGGTCACGGCCCTATGATGCCCGCGGTGCCCGCCGGGCCCTACACCGACGACCAGGTGGACGCGGCGATCGCCGCGCTCACCGACCCCGACCGGCTCGGCGCAGCCCTGCAGATGGTCGGTCGCACCGCGCCCCAGCTCCAGCACGTGCTCTCCGAGGCGCTGGCCCACGGCGGCTGGTTCGGCCAGGCGCACGAATCGGAGCTGGCTCGCGCCGCCGGCGAGGCCGATGGTGAAGAGCGCCTGCGCCGCGTCCGCACCCTGGTGGCCGAGGAGACGCGGCTGGGCATGCTGATCGGCGTCGCCGTCGGCTATGAACTGGCCCACGAGCTCGACCGGACAAGTAGGCCCGCTCACCCCCCACCGGAGGACTGATCCCATGGACATCCGCTTCCTCGGCCACGCGGCCTTCGAGCTCTTCGACGGCCAGCGCCGAGTGCTCATCGACCCGTCTATCAGCGGGAACCCACGGGCCCCGGTCGGGCCCGGCGATCTCGAGCCGACGACGATCCTGCTCACCCACGGCCACGCCGACCACATCGGCGACACCGTCGACATCGCCAAGCGCACCGGCGCGCCGGTGGTGGCCGTCGTCGAGCTGGCCGGCGAGCTGGGGGAGGAGGGGGTGCAGACCTTCGATCCCAACCTGGGTGGCACGGTCGAGCTCGACTGGGGGTGGGTGCGGCTGGTGCCCGCGTGGCACACGTCGACAACGCCAAAGGGCACGGTCAACACCCCGGCCGGCATGGTCACACGCTTCGGCGGGCGGACGGTCTATCACCTGGGCGACACCGCGCTGTTCTCCGATCTGGCCCTCCCCGGCGCCCGCGACGAGCTCGACGTGGCGCTCGTGTGCATCGGCGGCCACTACACCATGGACCGTCACGATGCTGCCACCGCGGCCGGGCTGGTCGGCGCCCGGACGGTGATCCCGTGCCACTACGACACGTTTCCCCCGATCGAGACCGACGTCGAAGCCTTTCGCGCCGATGTGGAGTCCTCCACCGCCTCCGACGTCATCGTGCTCGAACCGGGCGTCTCCCACAGCCTGTGAAGTCCGGCCCTCAGGCGCGCTCGGCGGCCGCGGGTCTCGCGAGCTGGGCAACGCTCCTCGCCCTCGGGTGTGGGGGCGGCGGCTCGGGGCACGCCGGCGCGCCGACGGGGAGGCCAAGCACCCCAGGGCCCGGGACTTCGGCGCCGACCGCCGCACCGAGCGGCCCGGCGGGGCCCCATGGTCAGACGACCCCGCCCGCGGACTCGGCGGCCACGGGCTCGCCGGCGAGCCCGTCAGACGGCGGCGGGGCGCTCGCCGTTCATATTCCCGCCGCGTTCCGGGTCGCGGCCGGCCGAGCGATCCCGGCCACCGTCTCCTTTCCGGCTCACCTCGCCGTCGAGCTCGAGTTGCGCTCGGCCGACGGGCGGCCCCATCGCGCCGAGCTGCGCGCCCCGGGAGGCGCGCCGCTGGCGGTGCCCGCCCGCGGTCAGGCGGTGCAGCGGATCCCGGGCCTGCGCCCCGGGCGCTACGTCCTGACGGTCGACGGCGTGCCCAGCGGGGCTCTCCAGGCGGGCGGCGAGCCGGGGCCGTAGGCCGGCTCGGCCGCCCGGCGGGCCGGCGGGCCGGCGGGCTGCCGACAGCATCGTCTTCAGCCGATCCTGTCGCCCAGCGTCACCGCGCGGTCGGGCGCCAGGAGCACGACGCCGTGCTCGGCATCGAGCGCGCCGAGCACCAGAACCTCCGAGCGCAATGGACCGATCTGGCGTGGTGGGAGGTTGACCACGGCGACGACGAGGCGGTCCTTCAGTGCGTCGACCGGGTAATGGGTGATCTGGGCCGAGGAGCGGCGCCGGCCGAGCTCGGGTCCGAAGTCGATCTCGAGCTTCCAGGCCGGCTTGCGCGCCTCAGGGAAGGGCTCCACCGCGACCACACGACCGACGCGCATGTCGATCCGCTCGAGCTCCTCCGCGGTGGCCACAGCTGCCGAAGCCTACCCACGCTGCGCGGCGCCGGCCCTGAGCGGTGCTACCGGCCCGGGGCGCTGTCGGGACCGGTGGGAGACCCGCCCGGCGAGGGCGGGGGCGGCGAGCCCTGGGGCGTCTCGCTGGGCGGGGGCGGCGAGCCCTGGGGGGCCGTCTCGCCAGCCCCCGGGCCCGACTCGCCGGCCGCGCCCCGGCCGCCGGTGGCGCCCGAGTGGCTCGCCGGCGCCGGAGCCGGGGTCGCGCTGGGCGCCGCGCTGGTCGGCGTCACGACGACGACCACCGGGCGCACGACCGGGATCGGGACGACCGGGTGGGTGGCCGCGGGGTGGGTGCGGGCGGGGGCGGTGACGACGTGGGCGAGCTTGGGGGTCGCCGGGGCGGTGGTCGCGACAGGCACGGGGTGCACGGCGGTGTGGTCCACGTGGCGCGCTGGATGGCTGCGGTGGGGGGTCCGGACGGGGCTGGGCCTCGACGCGACGGTCGTGTGATGGGCGATCGTGGTCCGGGCGCTGGCGTGGCCCCCGGGAAGGCTGGCGGTGGCGGCGGCGTGGTGGGCGTGGCTGGTCGGTTGGCTGCGATCGACCTGACGGACCTCGATGGCGCCGGCGGTGACGATGGCCGCAGCGGCCAGCCCGGCGGCGGCCTTGGTCGCCACGGCCACCGTGCCGGCCCCCAGGAGGCCGCCGGCCGAGCCCACGGCTGCGCCGCCGGCGGCTCCCCCGGCGGCCGTGCCGGCTGCGGTGCCCGCGGCACCGCCGCCTGCCGCCGACGCGCCAGCCGTGGCGCCGCCGTGCCCTGCGGCGTGCGCCGATGTGTGGGCGAGGATGAGCTGCTTGAGGGCGTAGAGCGGGCCGATGGGAAACACGACAGCGAGGGCGCGGTTGGTGTCCTTCAGCTGGGCCCGGAAGGCGCTGCACCGCTCGCACGTGCGTAGGTGACGACGGACCGGCGCGGTCATCCGCATCAGGCCCTCGGCCACCTCGCCGAGCTCCAGGCGCACCTCCTCACAGGTCAGCCGGCGCGCCTCGGCCGCCTCGGCCAGTCCGACGCGGGCACGTACGAGCAGCGACTTGACGCTGGGCACCGTCGTCTCCATCGCCTCGGCGATCTGCTCGTAGGCCAGCGCGTCGATCTCGCGCAGCAGCAGGGCGGTGCGCTGGGTCTCGGGCAGGCCCTGGACGTCGGAGATGAGCTGGCGGAACTCCTCGCGCTTGTGAACCTTCTCCGCCGTCGTCTGGCCGCCCTCGGAGAGGTGCACGTCCATCGAGTCCACCCCGATGGGCTGGGTACGGCGCAGGTGGTTGAGGCTGCGGTTGCGGGCGATGCGGTAGAGCCACGGGCGGACGTTGATCGGCCGCTCGTCGGCCAGCATGGCGTTGAACGCCGCGGCAAAGACCTCCTGGAGGACATCCTCGGCATCCTCCCTGGACCCGAGCATGTGGCGGCAGAAGGCCAGCAGTCGGGCGCTGTAGCGGGATACCAGCGCCTCGTAGGCGTGCTGGTTGCCACGCCGGACCAGTCCGACGAGGCGCTCGTCGGACTGCAGGCGCAGCAGCGGCGAGCGCCCATGGGCGCCCATCGCGCCGGTGTACTTGATGGCGGAGACTTCCATGGATCCAGGGGTACCGATTGGTCAGGACACGGTACCGGCGGCGAAGTTGCGGCCCCGGGCGCCCCGCTGCCGGTACGCTCGCCCCTCGCGTCCGCCCGGGTGGCGTAACTGGCAACCGCGGCCGACTTAAGATCGGCTGTCCGCGAGGGCGTGTGGGTTCGAATCCCACCCCGGGCACTGCACGGCCGCCCCGGCACGAGCTGGCCCGGCCCGCAGCCGTGGCTGCGCCGTTGCAGCGACGGTTCCCCTTTGCGCCCCGGGTCGCGCGCTGGTAGCTTCGCCGCTCTTCCTGCCCCGGCGCAGGAAACAGAGAGAATCGAGAGCGGTGCGTAACGCCAGCGTCGTTGGACGCATAGCCGGCATAGCCGCGGTGACCCTGGCGGTTGTCGCGGTGGTCTACGTGCTGATGAGCAGCAGCGGCGGGAGCATCACCGTGACCGCCGACTTCCAGAACGCCTCCCAGCTGGTCAAGGGCGACCTCGTGCAGATCGCCGGTCAGCCCGTGGGCAAGGTCAAGGACATCACGCTGACCGCCGACGGCCAGGCGGCGGTGAAGATGACCATCCAGTCGAGCTTCAAGCTGCGCGACGGCACCCAGGCCGACGTGCGCCAGGCTTCGCTGTCGGGGATCGCCAACCGCTACATCGATCTGATCCCGCCTCCCTTCCAGCCCGGCCAGCGCACGCTGGGTAGTGGGGCAATCATCGACGCCGCCCACACCACCTCGGCCGTCGATCTGGATCAGCTGTTCAACGTGTTCGGCCCCCAGCAGCGCAAGGCGCTGTCGGATGTGATCCGGGGATCGGCCACCGAGTACGGCGATCGGGGCCCGGACGTCAACGCCGGAATTGTCTATCTCAACCCGGTGATCGCCTCCTCGAGCCGGCTGCTGGGCGCCCTGGGTCGTGATCGCGGGCTGCTGACCAACTTCGTTGTCTCCTCCTCCCAGCTGGTCAACACCCTGGCCGACCGCCACGACGCGATCTCCGGGCTGATCGACCACCTGGCCACCACCACCCAGGCCATCGGCTCCCGGCGCGACGCGCTGAGCCGTGCGGTGGGGACGCTGCCCAGCTTCATGCGCCGGGCCGACACGACGTTTGTCAACCTGCGCGCCACCCTGGATGACGTCGACCGTCTGACCGCCGACTCAAAGCCCGTGGCCCGCAAGCTGGGACCGCTGCTGGCCCAACTGCGCGGACTCTCCCACGACGCCGTGCCCACCCTGCGCGACCTCGACGTCGCCATCCGCCGCCCCGGGGCCAACAACGACCTCATCGACCTGGCCAACAGCGCCATCCCGCTGCGCAACATCGCCATCGGCCCCGTCACCCGCAACGGCGCCAGCCGGCCCGGAGCCTTCCCCGCCTCGACCCAGGCCCTGGCCGAAGCCACCCCCGAGGTCGCCTTCCTACGCCCCTACTCACCCGACCTGGAGAGCTGGTTCAAGAGCTTTGGTACCAGCGGGCTCTACGACGCCTGGGGGGTGTCCAGCCGGCCCGCGCTCTACGTCAACGCCTTCGCCATCGCCCAGAACCTCCTGTCGATCGTCCCCCCGGCCCAGCGCGCCACGGTCGCCGCGGCCAACAACATGGTTGGCCAGAACAGCCGCTGTCCCGGCTCGATGGAGCGCAACAACGCCTTCAAGCCGACCCCCGACTTCAACTGCGACCTCTCACAGGTCCCCCCCGGCCCATGAGGCGCCTGGCGCTCATCGCCGTCGGGCTGCTGCTGGCTCTCGGCGCGCTCGTGACCACGGCGGCCAGCGGCGGGGGCACCGACACCACGCCGAGCTTCACCATCGAGTTCGACAACGCCTTCGGGCTGGTCAACGGCGGCGATGTCAAGGTGGCCGGCGTCCGGGCCGGCAAGGTCGCCAGCATCTCGCTTGACAAGCGCACGCTGCACGCGCTGATCGGGGTGAAGATCTCGGTCAGCGGCTTCGGGTCCTTCCGCACCGACGCCACCTGCTCGAGCCGGCCCCAGTCGCTGATCGGCGAGTACTTCGTCGACTGCGACCCGGGCCACTCCCCCAACCTGCTCCGCTCGGGCGGGCGCATCCCGGTAACCCAGACGACGAGCACGATCGCCCCCGACCTGGTCAACGACATCCTACGCCGGCCCTACGACGAGCGGCTGAGCCTGATCATCGACGAGCTCGGCGCCGCGGTAGCCGGCCGGGGCGCCGACCTCAACGCGGCGCTGCACCGCGCCGTACCCGCTCTGGCGCAGTTCGACCAGGTGCTGGCGGGCCTGGCCAATCAGAACGCGACGCTGAAGGATCTGACCCAGAACGGCGACACGGTGATCCGCGCCCTGGCCCAGGGCCAGGGCGACGTCACCCACTTCGTCGACGCCTCGGCCAACCTGGCCACGCTCTCGGCCCAGCGCCGGGCCAACCTCCAGGCCACCTTCCACCGCCTGCCCAGGTTCTTCGCCGAGTTGGGCCCGACCATGCAGCAGCTCGGTGCCGCCGCCGACGCCAACACCCCGGCGCTGGCCGACCTCAACACCAACGCCGGGCTGCTACGGCGCTTCTTCAACGACCTGGGGCCGGTGGCCGACGCCGGGCGCCCAGCGGTCAAGACGCTCTCCCAGGCCGCCGATGAGGGGCGCCGGACCATTCCCGCCCTCACCCCGATCGTCGGTCAGCTCAACCAGCTCTCGACCAACGTCCCCGAGCTTGCGCAGAACCTGCGCATCATCCTCGACCACCTCGACAACCGCTTCTTTGCCGTGGAGGCCAACCCGCAGAGCCCGGGCGGCAAGGGCTACACCGGCCTGGAGGGGATCCTCAACTACGTCTTCGACCAGACCCTGTCGACCAACATCCACGACGCCACCCACAACATCCTCAAGGTCGACCTGTTCGCCGACCCCGACTGCTCGCCCTACGCCGACGCCAAGGCGGTCAACCACGCCAGCCCGGCTGTCCTGGCCAAGTGCAACGCCTTCCTGGGCCCCAATCAGCCGGGTCTCCGCGGCCAGCCGGACTTCAACGACCAGACCCCCGGGTTCGTGCGCTCCTCGCCCCGCGCAGCGCGGACGCGGTCGGCGCCGCGACGGTCCTCCGTGCCCGCCGCCGCGGCGCACGCCGTGCCAGGCCCGGCCCCGGCCCCGGCGCCGGCCCCGTCCCCGGCCCCGGCCCCGTCCGGGTCCACCGCACCCGGCAGTTCAAGCGGCCTCGGCCAGACCCTCCAGCAGATCCTCCACGGCAACCCCAACATCCCGCTGCCCGTGCCTCTGCCGGGCGCCGGCGCATCGAGGTCCGGTGGATCGGGCTCGGGGCCTGACCCGGGTAGCGCCGCCCTGCTCTCCTACCTGATGGCGCCGTGAGCGGTCGGCGCGGATCCCAGGCCGTGCTGGCCAGCCCGGTGCTCGTGGGGGCAGTGACGACGCTGGTGGTCATCGTCGCGGTATTCCTCGCCTACAACGCCAACAACGGCCTGCCCTTCGTGCCCACCCGCGAGGTGGAGGTGATGGCGGCCAACGGGTCCAACCTCACCCCGGGCAACGACGTCCGCGAGGGAGGCTTCCGGGTGGGGACGCTGGACAGCCTACGCCCGGTTCTGCTGCCCGACGGGACGGTGGGGGCGCTGCTCAAGCTCAAGCTGGACCGCACCAGCGGCCCGCTGCCGGTCGACTCCCAGGCCGTGATCCGCTCTCGGTCGGCGTTGGGCCTGAAGTACGTGCAGATCGTGCGCGGCAGCGCCCGCCGGACGCTGCCCGACGGCGGGATCATCCCCCTCAGCCAGACGACGGTGCCCGTCCAGTTCGACGAGATCTACAAGACCTTCGACCGCTCGACCCGCCAGTCCTCCCAGCAGAACCTCGTCGTCTTCGGAGACGCCTTTGCCGGACGCGGCGGGGCGCTGAATCAGACCATCGAGCAGCTGCCCGTCTTGCTGGGCTACCTGGAATCCGTCTCGCGCAACCTCAACGACCCGCGCACGGGCCTGGCCAACTTCTTCACCCAACTCGACCGCGCCGCGCAGACCCTGGCGCCGATCGTCGCCACCCAGGTCGCGGCCTTCCGCGATGCTGCCGTCACCTTCGACGCCATCGTCCGTGACCCGGCGAGCTTCCAGTCCACCATCGACAAGTCGCCGGCCACCCTGGACGCGGGCACCGACTCGCTGATCACCACGCGCCCCTTCCTGGCCGACCTCACCGGCTTCGGTCACGACCTGCAGACGGCGACGAGGCAGCTGTCGCCGACCCTGCCCGAGATCAACCTGGCCCTGGAGACGGCGCCCGGCCCGCTGCGCCGCTCGGTGGCCCTCAACGGGCAGTTGCGCTCCACGTTGTCCTCCCTACGCGGGCTGGCCTTCGACCCCAACACGAGCCTGGCCCTGCGCGGGCTGACCGACACCGTCAGCACCCTCAACCCGCAGTTGCGCTACTACGGCCCCTACATCACGGTCTGCAACTGGCTGAACATGTGGGACACCTACGTCCCCGAGCACTTCTCCGAGTACGACCCGACGGGCTCCTCGCAGCGGGCGCTGCTCAACTTCGCCGGCGCGTCCCGCAACAGCGTCGGCAACCTGGGCGCCACCGCTCCGGTCACTCCCTCTGACGCTATCCCCGGCCAGACCCCGCAGGCGCTGCACGCCCCCGTCTTCCCGGCCGCCATTGACAACCAGGGCAACGCCGACTGCGAGAACGGCCAGCTCGGCTACCCGACCCGGCTGGCCCAGGACGTCCCGCCGCAGTACCAGGTCGTCACCGACCCCCACATCCCCGGCAACCAGGGCCCGGTCTACCAGCAGCCGACCAACCCCGGGGCCGGTCTGGGTCCGACCCACGTCCCGGCCGGCGAGACCTTCACCCGCGAGCCCCAGGGCATCCCCGCCCCTCCCCAATGAGCCCGAAGCAAACCAAGGTCCGCCGACGCCGCTCCCGGGTCTCGAACTTCGCGGCCGGGACCCTCGCGCTGGTCCTCGGCGTGATCATCGTCTACCTGGGCTTCACCAAGGCCATCCCCTTCCAGCACCACTACACGCTGCACGCCGTCTTCCGGACGTCCAACAACATCAACAAGGGCTCTCCCGTGCGCATCGGCGGGGTCAACGTGGGCAAGGTCACCGGCGTGGGCAAGATCGACAACGACGGTGGCGCCGCGGCGGCCCGGGTGACCATGCGCATCGAGTCCCAGGGCCTGCCCATCCACACCGACGCCACGGCGACGATCAGGCCCCGGATCTTCCTGGAGGGCAACTTCTTCGTCGACGTAAAGCCCGGCACGCCGTCGGCCGCGACGATCTCCGACGGGGGCACGGTCCCGGTACAGCAGACCGCCACGCCGGTGCAGCTCGACCAGATCCTCGGCGCCCTGCACGCCAACACCCGTGACGACCTGAAGGTCCTGCTGGCCAACTACGCCAAGGGTCTCTCCGGGCCAGGGGCCAAAGGCTTCAACCTCTCCACGCCGTACTGGCGTCAGGCCTACCAGCGCTCGGCCCAGGTCGCCGACGCCCTCCAGGGCAGCGACCCCAGCGACCTCTCGGGCTTTTTCAGGGGCTCCTCGTCGGTGGCCTCGGCCCTGAACCAGAGCCCCAGCCAGCTCCAGAGCCTGCTCGTCGACTTCAACACCACCGCCCAGACCTTCGCCTCCCAGCAGACCAACCTGCGGGCCGCGCTGGCCGAGCTGCCGCGCACGCTGGACGCCGGGCTGCCCGCCCTGGCCGCGCTGGACCGCTCCTTTCCCCCCACGCGCGGGCTCGTCGCCGCGCTGGATCCCGCCGTGCGCTCCAGCGGCCCGGCGATCGATGCCCTCATCCCCTTCATCTCCGCCACCCGGGGCCTGGTGTCACGGCCCGAGCTGCGCGGCCTGTCCGCCGATCTGCGCTCCACCGTGCCCTCGCTGGCCGGCCTGCAGGCGGCCAACCTGCCCCTCCAGGAGCAGGTGCGCCTGGCCGCCAGCTGCCAGGACAAGGTCATCCTTCCCTTCACCCGTGACCGGGTAAGCACCGACAACACTTTCCTGACCCCGGCGGGCCAGCCCCCGGCGCCCGGCAAGCCCAACCCCGAGCCGGTCTACCAGGACGAGGCCAAGCTGCTCCCCGGGCTCGGGGGCGACAGCCGCTCCTTCGACGCCAACGGGATCTACTTCCGGGTGCTGGCCAACACGGGCAACTACTTCTACAACTTCGGCGGCAACCTGTTCAACACCGTGCTGCCCATCCAGGGCGTCAACCCGCCGCCGCCGGTCGCCCGTCCGCCCATCAACGCCGACGCGCCGTGTGAGACCCAGGCCCAGCCCGACCTGCGCACCGTCGAGGCCAGCGCCCCCCCGCCCATGTCGGTGAACACCACGAGCCCGCGTGCCCAGGCCGCGACGGCCCGGGCCAACACCCAGGCCGTGGGCTTCGTGCGCAAGATGATGCGTACCCAGGGTCTGAGGATCCGCGTGGCCAACCAGCCGTTGACCCCCGCCCAGGTCCGGGCCCTGCACAAGTGACCGCCATCCGCAAGCACCTCGGCGACTTCGCGGCGGTGATCGCCCTGCTGGTCATCGCGCTGCTCGTCGCCGGCTACATCCTCCACCAGCAGCGGCTGCGCTTCCCGTTCATCCAGAAGGCGCCCTACACGCTGAAGGCCGAGTTCACCACCGCCCAGGCGGTCACGCCCGGCCAGGGACAGACCGTGCGGGTCTCGGGGGTGCAGGTCGGCGACATCTCCGGTGTCGCCCTCAAGGACGGTCATGCCGTGGTGACGATGTCGATCCTGCCGGAGTACAAGGAGCTGGTCCACACCGACGCCACCGCCCTGCTGCGTCCCAAGACCGGGCTGAAGGACATGTTCATCGAGATCAACCCGGGGCCGCCCAACGACTCCAGCCCCCTGGCCAAGCCCGGTTGGACCCTGCCCATCTCCAGCACCCTGCCCGACATCAACCCCGATGAGATCTACGCCGCCCTGGACTCCGACTCGCGGGCCTACCTCAAGCTCCTCGTCCAGGGCGCCGGCCAGGGGCTCAACGGCCGCGGCCACGACCTCCAGCAGGTGTTCGCGCGCTTCGAGCCGACCCATCGTGATCTCGCCCGCCTCAACGGCGCCGTGGCCACGCGGGCGACATATCTGCGCGACCTGATCCACCAGCTCAACGTCCTCAACGGCGCGCTGGCCGGACACGACCGCCAGCTCTCCACGCTGGTCTCGGCCTCCTCGACGGTCTTTCATGCCTTCGCCCAAGAGAACGGCAGCATCTCCCGGTTCATCCGCGTCCTGCCGCCGGCCCTGACCACGACGACCACGACTCTGGGCAAGGTCCAGACCTTCGCCAACCAGCTGACCCCGACGGCGGTCAGCCTGCAGCCGGTGGCCGCGGCCCTGGACCGGGCCAACCACGCGGCGATCCCCTTCGCCCGCGAGGCCACTCCCGAGGTCCAGGGCCACGTCCGGCCCTTCGTGCGCGAGCTGCGCCCGCTGATCCGCCAGCTGCGCCCGGCGGCCCGCAACCTCAACGCCGCCACGCCCAACCTCACCCAGGACTTCTTCGTGCTCAACCGGCTGCTGAACATGTTCGCCTACAACCCCAACGGGGGCCTGGGCCCGGTCCTGGCCAACCAGGCCCCGCGCAGCTACCTGTTCTACCTGGCCTGGCTCGGCCACATCGGCATGAACCTGTTCTCCACCGCCGACGCCCACGGCAGCTTCCGGCCGGTCACCGAGGCGGCCACCTGCAACGGCATCAAGCAAATCGCCTCGCTCACCGGCGGCCAGGGCGGCTTCCTAGCCACTGCCCTGAACCTCACGCCGCTGATCTCCGATCCCCAGATCTGTCCGTGACCACGGCGACCACCCCCCCGACCCGGATGCGAGGCGAGTAGGTGCCCAAGGAGGCCCCGAGCTTCGCGCGCGTCGGCACGATGGTGCTGTTCGCGCTGTCGTGCTTCGGGTTGTTGCTGTTTCTCTGGTTGTCCTTTGGCGGGGCGGTCCCGCTCAAGCCCCAGGGCTACCGGGTCCAGGTCGCCCTCCCCGACGCCCAGCAGCTGGCCAACCAGGCCGACGTCCGCGTGGCCGGCGTCTCGGTGGGCAAGGTGGTGTCAAAGCAGCTGGATGCGTCGGGCAGCCGCACCGTGGCCACGCTGGAGCTCGACCCCCGCTTCTCGCCGCTGCGCTCCGACGCCCACGCCATCCTGCGCCAGAAGACGCTGTTGGGGGAGAACTACGTGGAGCTCACGCCGGGCACCCACGCGACCAAGGCGGTCCCCGACGGGGGACGGCTGCCCGACGGCAACACCGCCCCGGCGGTCACCCTCGATCAGATCTTCGGGGCGTTTGACCCGACCACCCGCGCGGCCTTCCAGAGCTGGCAGCGGGACCTGGCCAAGGGGTTCTTGGGCCACGGGCAGGACTTCTCTGCCGCGCTGGGCAACTTACCCGACCTGGCCCAGAACGGCACCGACGTGCTCAGCGCGCTGGACAGCGAAAAGCAGGCGGTGCAGCAGCTCATCCACAACACGGGCACCGTGTTTGCCGCGGTCACCCAGAACGAGGGTCAGCTGCGCAAGCTGGTGACCACCTCCGAGCAGGTCTTCTCGGCCACCGCCCAGCAGAACCAGGCGCTGAGCCAGAGCTTTGCCATCTTCCCGACCTTCCTGGACCAGAGCAAGCTCACCTTCACCCGCCTGAAGGCCTTCGCGCTGAACACCAAGCCCCTGCTGGATGAGCTGCGCCCGCCGCTGCGCGACCTGGGCCCGACGCTGCGCGACGTCAAGGCCTTCGCGCCGGACCTGCGCACGTTCGTGCTCAATCTCGACGCGCTGACCCGAGCCTCGGTGCGCGGGCTCCCGGCTCTGCGCGGGATCATCAACGGGATCCGGCCGCTGCTGGGCTCGGTCGGGCCCTTCACCGAGCAGTTCAATCCGATCCTGCAGTTCCTCCAGCTCTACCAGCACGAGGTCATCCAGTTCCTCGACGGGGGGGGCAGCAGCACCAAGCCGACCACCAGCTCGATTCGCACCCTCGGCGGCGGGCCCGGGCCGGGCCATTACCTGCGCCAGTTCGGTCCGCTCGGCGCCGAGTCCATCGGCGCCTACTCCAGCCGGCTGGCCAGCAACCGGGGCAACGCCTACTTCGGTCCCAACCAGCTCATCGGGCCCAAGTTCGGCCGCGAGCTCGGGCTGCCGAGCTTTGACTGCAACAACACAGGCGGCGAGGTGCCGCCCAGCGGCCACCAGGAGTCCTGCTACACCGGCGCGCCCTACACCCTGCAGGGCGTGACGGCGAAGTTCCACCAGCTCCAGGCCAACCCGCCCAGCGCTCCGTGATCGCCCGGATCGTTGCGCTCGGCCTGCTCGCCGCCATCATCGTGGTGGTGCTCGTGCTCGCGATCGGGGGCGGCGGCGGACGGGTGGCCCCCCAGTCGCGCCAGGTGGTCACTTCGCCCGGCGGTACGCCGGCCAACGCGACCCCGCCGCGCGCGTCGGAGGGGGTCGTCGCCGGTGGCGTGCTGCCCGGCGCCGGGCCGGGCCGGGGCGGGCGGCTCGCCGCCGTCACCATGCGCCGGATCGCCTTCACCCCGGAGGTCATCCACGTTCGCCGTGGCGACGCCGTGCGCTTCACCAACCGTGACCACGTGGACCACACCGTCACCGCCGACGAGAACCTGAACTCCTCGCAGGCCGGACCGTTCGGGAGCGGTCAGCTGCCGCCGGGTGCCAGCTTTACGGCACGCTTCTCCCGGCCGGGCACCTACCCCTACGTGTGCTACATCCACCCGACGATGACCGGGCGGGTGGTCGTCGGCTAGGAGGCGCCCCGGAGCTTGGCGGGCGCTACGGCCCGGAGCTTGGCGCCGAGGCGGGGGGGTCTGGCTCAGGCGACCTGGGCGGCGTCCGCGGCCGGCTCGACGGCCAGACCATCGAGGACGGCGTCCACCAGGCGGGTGTCGCCGCTGCGGCGCAGGCCGCGGCGATCGCGACCGGGGCCCAGCGCCCGCACCCACGCCTGGCGATCGCCACGCACCGATGCGGCGGCGTCGGGCGCCTCGCGCTCGGCGAGCTGCACCCGGCCGCGGCGCAGGTGCAGCGCATAGACGCGGGAGGCCTCGCCGGAGACCGTCAGCTCGAGGACACCGCGCAGCGATCCGGGGACGCGCAGGAGCCCAGGAGCGCTGCGCAGGATGGCGCCGATGTCGATGGCCTCGCCCTCCCGGGGGGCGCCCCAGACCCAACGCGAGCCCCAGCGGGCGAGCTCGCCGATGACCGGCGCCAGCTCCCGGGCGCGCTCGGTGAGCTCGTAGTCGACGCGCGGGGGAACCTCCCGGTAGCGCTTGCGGGTGAGCAGCCCGTCGGCCACCATGCGGTTGAGCCGGGAGCGCAGCTGCTCGGTCGAGATCCCGGGCAGGACACGCTGGAGCTCGACGAAGCGTCGGGGTCCGGCGACGAGGTCGCGGACGATCAGCAGGGTCCACTTGTCGCCGACCAGGTCGAGGGCGCGTGCGTCCGGCGCCCACTGATCGTAGGGGTGGCGCTTGGGTGCAGGCACGGCGGGCACCTCCGTGAGACTAGCTGGCGCAAGTTCTCGGCCGGCGCCGCGTTGTGGCATGACAGGAGGGGGCGTCGCCTCCGGCGTTGCCCCGGAGCCAGGACAGACGTCACATGCGACATGGGAGAAGTCATTGAGCTCCGACCACGGGTCCCACCCGGCCGCGAGGGCAGGCGGCCGGCGGCCGCGCTACGGACGGACTTCCACTTCGATCTGGCCGCCCCGTTCAGCTACCTGGCGGCCGAGCGGATCGAGGGGCTCTTCGCCGCGCTGCACTGGGTGCCGTCGCTGTCGGACCCAAGACCGATCGCCCTGGCACCCGAGGTCGCCGAACGGCGAGCGGCGCAGCTCGGGCTGCCGCTGGACTGGCCCGGGCCGGGGTCAGGCCACCGGCGGGCGCGCCCGAGTCGCGGCGCTCGCCGTCGAATGCGGCCGGGGTCCATCCTTTGTCCTGGCCGCCGGCCGGCTGGCGTTCTGCGGCGGCTTTGACCTGACCGACCCCGACGCGCTGGTCGAGGCCGCCACCGCCGCCGGGCTCGACGCGGAACCGGTCCTGCGAGCGGCGGGCGACCGCGGCCGCGACGAACTGCTCCTGGGGGCCGGGCGGCGCTGCGCCGGCCACGATGTCCCTGCGGTTCGGGTGGGCACGCGTCTGTTCGCCGGTGAGGGCGCCCTCGACGCCGCGGCGCTGGCGGCCGCCAGCGGCAGCGTCGACGTCGGGCCGGGACGCGGGGCCGGGCCCCGGGCCGGCCGGGCCCGGGCCGAACCGCCGCGAGGACGGCCCCCCGCGACCCAGGAGCCACCGGTGGCGACGGTCCTCTACCAGTCCGCCGCCCGCATCGCGGGAGGTCTGCGGCCCCGGCGCGTAGGGTCTGGGCCTGTGAGGCCGTCTCTATGACCAGCGAGACTCAGACCGGGGCCCAGCTGCACGGCGGCCGGCTCATCGCCCGGCGGCTGAAGGCCCACGGGGTGACCAAGCTGTTCACCCTGTCGGGTGGGCACCTGTTCTCGATCTACGACGGCTGCCGGACGGAGGGCATCGACCTCGTCGACGTGCGCCACGAGTCAGCCGCCGTGTTCGCCGCCGAGGGCTGGGCAAAGGTCACCCGTAGCCCTGGCGTGGCCGCCCTGACCGCCGGCCCCGGGGTGACCAACGGCATGAGCGCTCTGGCCTCGGCGCAGCAGAACAGCTCGCCCGTTGTCGTGCTGGCCGGCCGCGCCCCGCAGATGCGTTGGGGACAGGGCTCGCTGCAGGAGATCGACCACGTCCCCTTCGTGGCGCCGCTGACCAAGAGCGCGGTCACCGCCGGCTCGACCGCCGAGATCGCCGGTTTGGTCGATGACGCCCTGCTTACGGCGATGTCCCCGCCCTTCGGGCCCACCTTCGTCGACTTCTCGCTGGACCACGTGTTCATGGAGGGCGACCCGGTCTCCGCCGACGCCGCCGTCATACCCGATCCCGGCGCCGCCCCGGCGGCCGACAGCGGCGCTATCGAGCGCGCGGCCGACCTCCTCGGTCAGGCCCGGCGCCCCGTGGTCATGGCCGGCACCAACCTCTACTGGGGCCACGGCGAGCACGAGCTCCTCGAGCTGATCGAGGACCAGGGCATCCCCGTCTTCCTCAACGGACTGGCCCGGGGCTGTGTCCCCGCCGATCACGAGCTCTTCCTCGCCCGAACGCGCTCCCAGGCCCTGCGCGAGGCCGACGTGGCGGTGGTCGTCGGGGTGCCCATGGACTTCCGCCTCGGCTTCGGGGGCTCCTTCGGTGAGGAGACCGCCATCGTGCACCTCGATGTCGCCGCGCCGGCCCGTCAGCATCCGCGCCCCGTGGCCGAGGGCCTGGTGGGCGGGATGGCCAGCACCCTGCGGGCATTGCGCGACGCGACCGGGGCTCTGAGTGACAGCACCCTCGCGGCGCGCGCCGAGTGGATCGGGCGCCTGCGCGGCGTCGAGGTCGAGAAGCGGGCGGCCGAGCGCGAGCAGCTCGAGGATTCCCGCAGCCCTTTGCATCCTCTCGCCGTGTACCACGGTCTCTCCCAGGTGCTCGACCGCGATGCGATCATCGTCGGCGACGGCGGCGACTTCGTCTCCTACGCCGGGCGGGTGATCGACTCCTACGGGCCTGGCTGCTGGCTGGATCCCGGGCCGTTCGGCTGCCTGGGATCGGGGCCGGGCTACGCCCTGGCGGCCAAGCTGGCCCATCCCGATCGCCAGGTCATCCTGCTGCTGGGCGACGGGGCCTTCGGCTTCTCGGGCATGGAGTTCGACACCCTGGCGCGCCACGGCATCAACGTCGTCGGGGTGATGGGCAACAACGGCATCTGGGCCTTGGAGCACCACCCCATGCGGTTCCTCTACGGCTACTCCGTGGCGGCCGAACTGCGCCCGGAGACGCGTTATGACCAGGTCGTCGAGGCCTTGGGCGGGCACGGGGAGCTGGTGCGGACGAGGGTCGAGCTGGTCCCGGCCCTCGAGCGCGCCCTCAGCGCCGGCCGCCCCGCCCTGGTCAACGTCCTCACCGACCCCGACGTGGCCTACCCCAGATCCTCGACTCTGGCCTGACTCCCGAGGACTCGCCACAGTGTGCACTCCGCGCTGTCCACCGCCTCACGACCACCGCGGCGGGACGACGCTGACCCGACCCCGACGGTGGCACCCCTGCCACGCCACGGCCACCCGCCGAGCCTCGGGCAGCCACACGGCGGCGCACCGCCGTCGACGCAGCGCCGCACGGACGAGCGCGATCTCGACGCGCACGTCGTCGCCGCGCGCGGCGGACGGCAGCGTGCGAACGAAGGTCAGCCCATCGCTCAAGGGCGAGTCGGCGGCGCCCAGCGGATGCGTCTGCGCCCAGGCCACGAACCGAGCCATGAAACGCCGGTCCCAGCGCGAGCACCGGCCACGCTTGCGCGACGAGCCGCGCACGCTTGCGCGCCAGCGCCGCGGCAGTCGCATCCAGGCGGGCGACATCGAAGCCCGCCGGCGGCGGAACTGTGGCGCCCAGACCGGCCTCCCGGCCATCGCGACGGCGTCCCACAGCGCTCCGGCCAACGGGTTGCCCGATGGCGGGCCGCTGCCGGCGGCGCGCATGCGACCGCGGTGGCCCTCCAGGGGCTCGAGGGTGCCCCGGGGGCGGAGGTCGAGGGCGGCCGACGGTCACGGCCAGCGGCGGCCCCCCGCGCAGCAACGCGACCTCTTCCGGCGTCAGCGTGCCGCCGGAGGCCGATCCGAGGCCGTTGGCGGAGATGGGCGCTCGGACCAGCGCCCGGCAGAGCAGCCAGGTCCCAGCGAACACTGCCGCCGCGATCCCGGCGTACAACGCCAGGAAGCTCCCGCCACTGATGCCCAGGTGTCCGCCACCATCGGTAAGAGTGATACAGCATCCATCCCGGGAAGCGGGCCGGGGCCTTAAACCCGAAAACCGCCCGCGGGGGGCGGACGGTTTTCAAGGGCCTCTCAGGACGGGCAGGGGGTTCGACCTGAAGGGCTTGCTTTGAACGATCGGGCTGCGAGAGGTGCCGCGCAAGCGGCCTGCGCCCGGTCTATGATGCCGGCCGGCGGGGGATGCGAAGCCCATCCCGACCGACCGGAGCATTCTCTCGCTGGTCACCCTCCAGCGCAATCGGACATTCGGCCACTGGCTGTTCGGGTTGGGCTTGACGGTCGCTGGACAGGTCGATCACGAAGCGGCGGCGCGCAGCGCCGCGCCGCGAAGGATGTCGTGCTCGGAGATCGTCACCGCGTGCAGGTCGAAGGCGCGCATGGCCTCCTCCAGGATCACCACCCCCGCCACGATGGTCGGCGCCCGGTCGGGATGCAGGCCGACCACGTTACGCCGCTCGCGCAGAGGCATCGCCGCCAGGCGCGCGGAGAGCAGCTCGACGGTCGAGAGCTCGAGGCGAAAGCCCTCGACGCGCTCAGGGTCATAGGGATCGAGCTCGAGGGCGATGGCGGCACACGACGTCGCCGTGCCGGCCACCGCGATCCCGTCGCCCACCGCCCGCCGCCGCGCCGTAGGCACCGCGCCGGCGAAGATCGTCCGGATCTCCTCCGCCAGCCGGGTCAGCTCATCGTGGGCGGGCGGGTCGTGGCTCAGGAAGCGCTCGGTCTGGCGCACCACGCCGGCCTGGGTGGACACGTGGAAGCCGACCTCACGACCACGACCACAGACCAGCTCGGTCGAGCCCCCGCCGATGTCGATGACCAGTAGCTCGGTCCGGCCGTCGTCCGGGCGCTCGGAGGTCGCTCCCAGGAAGGTGAGCCGGGCCTCCTCATCACCGTCGACGGTGCGGGCATCGAGATCGAAGCGCTCGCGAACGGTGGCCAGGAACCCGCCGCCGTTGGAGGCGTCGCGCACGGCGCTGGTGAGCACGGCGATCCGGGCCTCGGGGTCGTGGGGCAACATCAGCTCGCGGTAGCCCCCGAGCGTGGAAAAGACCCGTAGCATCGCGTCGTCGGCCAGGGCGCCGGTCGCATCCACGCCGGCCCCGAGCCGGGTGACCTGCGAGCGACGCTCCAGCTCGCTCACCCCACCGTCGGAGTCGACGTCGGCCACGAGCAGCCTGGTCGAGTTGGTGCCGATGTCCACCACCGCGATGCGCACGGGCGCGGATCGTAGTGGGCGGGGGCGGGCGGGTGCCGTCCGCCAGCCCGCGGGCGGTGCCGGGCCGGATGCCCCGGGCGACGCAGCCGCTGGCCAGCGGCCGTCGCTATAATGGCGGGCTCGCCGCGGGGTGGAGCAGTCTGGTAGCTCGTCGGGCTCATAACCCGAAGGTCGCGGGTTCGAATCCCGCCCCCGCTATGACACAATTCCGCGACCGCCCCGAGGGGCGGTCGCTTTGTTTCTAGGGCCGTTACCAGCTCTGGGGTGACGGTGGCGGCGAGTTCGAGCCGTTGGTTGGGCTTGTCGTAGGTGGCGGTGAGGTCGAAGGCGTCGAGCAGCTCGGCGAGCTCAGCCGGCTGGTAGCGCTCGAGCTCGGAGCGGAGGTCGGGGACGGCGGCGAGCATGGTCTCGATCTCTTCGGGGCGGGCGCCGAGCGGTCGGGTAGCTTCGAGGTCGGCGATGGCCTGGACGGCGGCGTCGCGGCGGGCGCTGAGTTCGGTGATGCGCTGTTTGGCGAGGGCGATGACGGGGTGGTGGGGGTCGTCGTGTTCTTCGAGGCGCAGGGCCTGGCGGTGCAGGGAGCGCTCGGTCTCTTGCAGCGAAGGCGCTCGAGGTCGGTGTCGTGCTGGGTCCAGGCGGTGGCGACGGCGTGGGCGAGCTCGTGGCGCAGCAGCGCCAGGCGCTCGGGGCCGAAGATGCGCCGGGCGAGGAAGTCGAGCGTGTGCTCGAGGATGATGTCCTCCTTGATGCCGAGCACGCGGGGGTGTCCGGCGGCGTCGGCGCCGGCGACGCCGCGGCGCGAGACGAACTGGCAGCGGTACCAGTTGTTGCCCTTCTGGTGGCTGCCTTCCATGCGTCGGCCGCACAGGCCGCAGCGCACCCGGCCGCGGAGGGCGTAGAGGCGGCCGTTGCGCTTGCCGTTGCGCTGCCGGTACGCCTTGGGGAGTGGCGCTTTGGCGCGGTGCTCGTTGGTGTGGGCGCGGTCCTCGACGCGCTCGAAGAGCTCGCGGGCGACGATCGGCTCGTGGACCGGGGTGGGGCTCCAGACCCACTGCTCGCGGGGGCGCATGAACGGCCGGCCGCGGCGCTTGTCGTGGCGGCCCCAGACGTTGTAGCCGGTGTACTTGGGGTTCCGCAAAAGCGACCACAGCTGCGAGCGACTCCAGGTCGGGGGCAGCGGCATGTCGTCCTTGCGGTTGCGCCGCGGCGGCGGGTAGCGCTCGAGGTTCGAGTTGAGCTTGTCGCACAGCTCGCCGAGCCCGAGGCCGTGCAGGCAGTAGTCCTCGAAGATCATCTGAACGATCGGGGCGCGCAGCGGGTCGGGGAGCAGCCGGTGCTTCTTCTTGCCCTCGCGCGCCTTCTGCGGATTGGGGTGAGGGTGCTCCTCGAGCTGGTAGCCGTAGGCGACCAGGCCGCCCATGTGCCAGCCCTGACGGGCGCTCTCTTCCATCCCGCGGCGGCTTCGCTCGACGAGGTCGCGGACGTACCACTCGGCCACGCCCTGCTTGACGCGACGCGTAAGGACCGCCGTCGCGCCCGTGCTCATCGGCTCGTCGGCGGCGAACAGGCCGACGTCGTGGTCCTCGAGCTGGCGCTCGATGCTGGTCGCGTCGGCGGTCATGCGCGACAGGCGGTCGATCGACTCGACGATCACCGCGTCAAAGCTTCGTCCGTTGGTCGCGGCGTGCAGCAGGTCGCGCAGGCCGCCGTCACGGGGCACCTTCACGGCGCTCCCATCGGCGCCGTGTCCGCGCTCGGCGAGCGCTTTGCGGCCGCTTTCGATGTCCCAGAAGCAGGTGACGATCTCGCCTCCGCCGGGCTCGAGCGCGCGCTCACACGCGGTGAGCTGACGGGGGATCGACAGCGACGGGTCCTGGGCATCATCGGTTGAGACGCGGCCGTAGAAGGCGAACGCTCGGGTTGGGGCGGTCATGTTCACGGGAGCTCCGCTGCCAAATCGCTCGGCCGCCGTCCCAGTCCGGCGCGCAACAGCTCGCGATCCAGCGTGGCGAGCTGCGCGCCGCGGCGGCGCGCGACGGCGGCGTAGGCGGCGTCGTACAGGGTCAGCTGGTGCTCTTCGGCCAGCGTTGCTGCCTCGCCGAAGTCCTCGCTGGTGGGGATGATGGTCGGACAGAGGTTGCTGAGCGCGCCCAGGACGGCGCCCACGCGCGCAGCTGGGACGCCGAGTCGCCCGCGCAGGAGCGCGTTGCCGATCTCATAGGGCGTGAGGTCGAGGACGCGCAGCGCGACGGTCCGCTCGCGCTGGCCGGCGAGCAGCGCCCGGGCGGGCTCGACCTCCTCCTCGCCCTCGGAGTGAAACCACTTCAGCGCCACATTGGCGTCGCTAACGACGTCGATCACGCTGGTCGCGGGCATCGCGCTCTCCTCGGAACAGTCCGGCGGACTCAAACGCGCCGACGTCGGCGAGAGCGGCCCGGCCGCGCTCCAGCGCGGAGTCCAGTGCCGCGGGGTCGGGCCAGCCCAGCTCGCGCTGGGCGGCGTTCTGCAGAAAGCCGCTGCGGGTAGCGCCGCGCCGGTCCGCCTCGCGGTCGACGCGCTCGAGCAGCTCATCCGACATCGAGATCAACACCTTCGCCATGGGGCGGAGTATATCTCAAAGAGATACTTCGTCGTCAAGCCGAGTTTTCCGGAGACGATGGGTCCCTGGGACTGGCGATCGTGGCATCAAGGGGCCGGTGGTGTCATCTCGTCGAGGGCTTGGCGCCGGGCGGGCGCGTGGTGGCGCGTCGTAGCAGCGTGACGATCGCGGCGAGCTGGCGCTGGCGCAGGGCGTCGGCTTGTGGCCCGGTGAGGGGCACGACACCGATGCCGACCTCGAGGCGCCCGTGCTCGTCGTTGGGGGCCGACTCGCTCAGCGCGGTGCCTCGCTGCTTCGGACTGCTTGGGTCCAGTGCGCGATACGGGCGCGAGCGACCGCGGCGTACTGTTCGTTGCGCTCGATGCCAAGGAACCGGCGGTCCTCCAGTACGGCGGCGCAGCCGGTGGACCCCGACCCGCAGAACGGGTCCAGGACCGTCCCGCCGGGCGGCGTGGCGAGCCGCACGAGCCAGCGCATCAATGCCAGTGGCTTGACGGTCGGATGCGCGTTGGGTGCCGTTGGGGGCGTGTAGGCGGCGTCGGCGGCGGTGGGGAAGAGATCGAGGCGCTGGTGGGGCAGATGCTCGCAGCCGGCGTTTCGCTCACGGCGGGTGGCCTTGGGGCAGTAGAAGAGGCGGCTGACCGGCCGCCGGGCGGCGTATGCAACGCGCGCGTCGCCGGCCGCCGCGTCGATGAGGGCGACGGCGCAGGTCGGCTGGCAGCATTCGTCGCGGCAGTTGGGGGCGTGGGAGAGGACGACGTTGGCCGGCCAGCGGCCCTCGACGTGGCAGGCGTCGACGTTCAGGGCGCCCGTGCCGTAGGCGTGGAGGTTGCATTGGACCGATCCGAGCGGGGGCTTGCGGGCGAGGAGGATCGGCTCGTAGGCGGGTTTGAGGGCGGTCGCTTGCCCACCAGGCAGCCGGCGCGACTTGGGCATTCCCGTGCCGTAGAGCCAGAGCAGCACGTCGCGGATCTCCAGCCCTGCGTCTTCGAGGCCGGAGACGAGGCGGTGGAAGGTGCGCGGCGCGCCGAAGCCCGCGAAATGGCCGCCGGGCTTAAGTACCCGCGCGCACTCCAGTGCCCACGCGGTCGCCCATTGCTCGAATGCTTCGCTGGCCGACAGCCGCCGCCCAGCGTGGTCGCGGGCGGCGGCGCGGATCGACCGTCCGTCCCAGGCCTGGCCTTGAAAGTCGATGCCGTAGGGCGGGTCGCACACGATCGCGTCGACACTGGCCGCCGGCAGGGTGGGCAGCACCTGCAGGCTGTCGCCCGCCCGGACCGACCACGTTACGGTCGGGCCTGCCGTGCCGTCTGCGGGTGCCGGTGGCGAGGATGGGGCGGTGGCGCCCAACACCTACGCTCCCGGCCGCTGTCGGGCGGACGTTGGGGTGATCGCGGCGCCGAGCCAGTCGACGAGCTGGGTGGGCTGGCGGTGAGAGACGAAAATCGAGGCGAAGGGCCCATCGGCGAGCAGGTCGTCGAGCAAGCACAGCCAGACCTGCACCGCGCTCTCGCCCTGAAGCAGCGGATCGGTGCGGCACAGGTTGATCGTGGTCCGCAGTCGCCGCTCGAGGCGCGAGCGCGGCTGGTTGGCGAGCACGCACAGCACGTCGGGAAAGACGGGGTAGTGCCCCTCCCACGCCGGACGGGGCGGATCGGTCGCGTCGGGGTGCGGGTCGGGGGTGAAGCGGTGAAGACGGGCGTAGCGGGCGAGCTTGGCGCCGAGCTCATCGACGGGGATCGTCCCGCGGTCGAGCTCGAGGAAGCGGTAGTGGAAGGTCAGCTCTTCGTCGGGGCCGTAGAGCAGGTAGTGAAGGACGGCGTCGCAGATCAGCAGCTCTGAGCGGCGGCGTCCGGGCAGCGCCCCGATGGGGTGTGCGACCTCGTGGCGCCACGCGAACGGCCCGCACTCATCCCCGCGCTCTTGCGCGGCCCGCTGAAAGGCGATGCCGACGTCGTTGACCGCGAGCGTGTGCGCGCGCAACGGACCCAAGGCCTGAGCGGGCGTGATGAGCTTGCGGCGCGTCTCCACCCGGGTGGGGACCTGCTCGACGGCGTCGGCCCCGGCCGCGGTGATGAAGTACAGCTTGCGCGCGCCGCGGCCAACCCGCACGGCCTGTGCCAGGCCGTGCTCGTCGAGTGAGCGCAGCAGCTGCTGGGTCCAGCGCAGCGACGCGCGCGGCGCGTGCATCGCGCGGACTTGAGTGGCGGACAGCAGCCGGTGTTGATAGAGGCTCTCGAGCACCTCGCCGGCGTCAGCGGGTAGCGGCCGGGTCGTGGTCGACCTGGTCGCGCTCATGACTGCCTCCGGGCAGTCGTGGCGACCTCGTCAGTGCGCAGGCTGCGCCCGCTGCCCGCCCGCGAGTGCTCCGGCGCTGTCGACTTGACGCTCGCGCCGACACCATCACGCCGCAGAGAGCGTAGGTGGGTGACGATCCGTTCGTCGTGCTCGTCGAGCGCGGCGATCGTCTCGGCGACGGGGTGTCGGCCGCCGTGCTCGGTGATCGCCCGCTCGAGCTCGGGGAGCCCGCCGGGGTGGCGGTGCTCGCGGTGGAGCTCGGCGGCGGGGACGCCGCGGACGAGGAACGGCTTGGTGGTCCGCGCGCCGAGGGTGACCGAGGCGAGGTAGGTGTAGCGCTCGAGCTGGGTGACGGTCTGCGGGGTCGGGTCCCCGCCCCATTCCTTGGCGAGCAGTCCGGCCGCCTTGGCGTTGACGGTGGTGGTGAGCAGGTGGGAGCGGTTGGTGGTGACCGCGTTGAGCGTCGCGTCGGTGAGCCGTTCGGGGTTCTGGTTGAACAGGAACGCCCGCCCGCCGTACTTCGCTGACTGCTCGAGCAGGGCGGGGAGGTTGGGCCCGTCGTAGGTCTGCAGCTCGTCGAGGAACACCCAGAACGCCTTGCGCCGCTCGGGTGCCAGCGCCGCGCGGCCCTTGGCGGCGTGCAGGACGTCGTAGACGAGGAAGTTCGCCACCAGCCGGTCGCGGGTCGAGCCCGACCCGGGGCAGGCGAGCACGATCAGTCCCCGGTCCATCGCGGCGCGGACGTCGTAGGTGGAGACTGGTGAGCCGAGCAGCGCCGCGACGGGCCGGGCGGCACGCAGCCGGTCGATGAGGTTGGTCACCGCGGTGACCGCCTCGGCGGGCAGCCTGGGGAAGCGCTGCTCGAAGAACTGCCGCGTGGCGGGCGCGAGGTGCGGGAGCACCGCGGCGCGCCAGTCCTCGTCGGAGAGCAGCGTCGGCAGCTGGAAGATGGTGGGGGCGAGCTCGGGCGGGAGCGCTTGGGAGAGCTCGACGAGCGCTTGGGCGGCTTGGGTGGCGAGGTTCAGCGCGCGGGTGTTGCGTTCATCCCACTTCAGCGCGGAGGCCATCGCGTCGACGACGGCCTCGACCTTGTCGGCCGCCTGGTGCGGTGGGAGGCCGTGGGCGGCGAACAGGTTCCACGCGGGCTGGGCTTGGTCGGCGCCGCGGTCGGCGAGGTTGATCTCCACCACTCGCTCCCGAATACCGGGGTCGGTGAGGTAGGCCTTGATCTCGGCGATCGCGTCGGCGTGCGGGTCGAGGAAGAGTCCGCCGTGCCCTGTGCGGGCGAGGTGCACGAACTGCCCGATCGCGGTCTCGGTCTTGCCGTACCGGGAGCGGCCGGCCATGTAGGAGAAGAACGTCTCCGCCACCGGCACCCCGGCCAGCCGCTCCCCCGCCGGACCGGCGACCCGACCGAGCGGGATCAACGTGGACTGCCCCGTGAAGGTCGGCAGCTCGGGCGGCGGCGGGGGGATCGCGCCGCCGGAGCGCAGCACGTTGGGGGCGTGGCAGTGCACGGTCGGGGGCTTGAGCAGACCGGCGATCTCCGACGGCGTCACCAGCCCCCGCCGCGCCGGCCGAAACAGTCCGGTCTGCATCCGGCGGTCAAAGCGCCGCCGGCGGCCGGGGAGGTCTGAGCCCAGGAACGCCAGCCCGGGGATCCGCACCCCGGTGACGCGCAGGTGGTTCTCGGCGGCGAAGCCGTCAAAGCAGCCCAGCAGCCCCTCGAGCAGCACCGGCGGCCGGCGAGCGACCTTTGAGCGGCACTCGAGGAGGACCTGCAGTTCGAGCAGCGGCTCCCCGGTCCCGAGCTTGCCTTGCAGGCCGCGAACCTCGCCGCGGCGCTCGAGCAGCTCCGCCGCGGTGGCCTTCTGACGGCCGGGCTGCCGGCCGGCCAGAAGCTCGCTCAGACCCGGGCCGCCACCGGCCGACCGGGTCTGCTCGCGGCCGGCTTGCTTGAGCAACCGAGCGCGTAGCCGCCAGCGGCGAGCGGGTGAGCACGGCAGCACGTCGACGGCGACTTGGGCGGCGTCGCCGAGCTCTGGACGCAGGCGTCCAAGGGCGGCGGCAAGGCTTTGCAGCGGGTCGGGGTCCACTCCGAGCATGGCCAGCGGCTCGCTGCTGGGCCGAGCGAGCACGAGCTCAGCCCGGGCGACCTGCGCGGCGGCCAGGTCACGTTCAGCGCCAGGGGCGGCGTCCGGGTCGCGAAGGTCGATCTCGTCGTAGGCGCCGAGCGCCGTCCGCAGCAGCGGCTGCGCCTGGGACGGGACTTCGAGCGAGTAGCGCAGCCGACCGGCGGGGTCAGACTCGATCAGCACCCGCAGCGCGCGGGCGCGAGGATCAAGCCAGCCACCGACCGCCGGGCGCAGCCGAGCAAGCTGACTGACGAACCGCACGACCGCCTCCGGTGAGGGATCGAATGTCTCCGACGGCAGGACTTGCAGTCGAACCCGGGAGCGCAGAGTTCGACGCGTCAGCAGCACCCGAGCCACGAGCACGGAGCTACCGGCGAGCACCAGCGCGACCACCGCGAGCGGGTGAGCCATGACCGCGTGGAGCAGCGAGCCCGGAGCGCCCACCAGCCCGTGCAGCCAGCCTTCAGCGCCCCGAGCGATCACGAGCACTGCGACAGCCGCGGCCATCACCAGCACCGCCAGGGCGTCCTCCCGACGGGTTTCCTTCACAGAGCTCCTTTCAGGGAGAAGATCTCGACGCCGCCCGCGCGCCCGCAATCGACCACAGCCACGGGCTCTGTGGCTCCTATCGCCGAGCACCAGAACGAAGCGGTGCGCGAACCGATGCACGAAGCACAGGACGAAGCAATGCGCGAAGCTCCATCGCCCGCTCTTCGCCGCTGGCTTTCCGGCATGCCTGTCACCGTCATCGCAGGCCTTCGGCGACGGAGAGCCCGAGCTGCTTGACGGCCAGCCGGGTCGCGCGGTCAAGGCCGTCGGGTTGGTAGACGCCGGCGTCGAGCATCACCCGCAGCCTCGGGTCGTAGGGGATGCTCACTCGGCGGGCGGGGCGCTGGCGGCGAAACGCCGCTTCGATGAGCTGCCGGTCGACCGCTTGGCCGTCGGGTGCCTGGTTGAGGATCAGGGTCAGGCGGTCCTCGGCGAGCGTGCCGCCGAGATCGTCGAGGGCGTGCAGGACGCGGTCGGCCGTCACCCACTCCGGGGTGGAGACGACGAGGGTCTGGTCGGCCAGGTCGAGGGCATAGCGCGCGATCGGGTCGGTCAGCCCGGTCCCGAGGTCGAGCAGGATCACCTCGTAGAAGCGATCGAGGAACGCGACGAGCTGGCGGTAGGAGTCGGCGGTCATCGTCGCCATCACCTCCGCCAGCGATGGGGCCGCAAGCAGGTGCAGTCCGCTCTCCAGCGGGGAGATGAACGGCCGCAGCTCACCCGGCGACCCGATCCCCTCCAGGTTCGCAAGGAGGTCGGCGAGCGAGCGCTGGGAGCGCGCGGGGTCGGGGGCGAGCGACCCGAGCGTCCCGTAGTCGGGGTTGGCGTCGACGGCAATGACCCGGAGGCGCAGCTCGCGGGCGAGGGCATCGCCGGCGAGGAACGTGCAGGTCGTCTTGCCGACCCCACCCTTGGGAGAGACGACCGCGACGTGGTTGCAGCGCGTCAGCGTCCTCGCGTGGGCGCGCAGGCGCAGGTCGAGCTCTGTCTCCTCGCGCTCTGCGGCGCTCGCGGTCCGGCCCTGCAGCCACGCCGCGATCCGGCCGCCGATGCTGCGCGGCGGGAGCTGCCCGTCGACGAGCTGGTCGCGGTAGACGTCTGCGCGCGCGAGCCGCCCCCGCTCGCTATCCGGGGAGTGGAGCTGGTCAGGCATGCTGACCTCCCCCGCTGCTGCCGGTGGTGGTGAAGACGTCGATCCAGCTGGGCGCGAAGTAGGAGCTGCGCGGCTGGTTCTCGGGCTGCCCGAGTGAGGCGGAGGTCAGCCAGGAGACGTGCAGGTGCGCCCCACCGGAGCACGGGATGCAGTGCTGCGGGTCGCCGTGATTCGGGAAGCCGTTGTAGCCGACGAACCGGAACGGCGCACGCGCACAGGCGAGGGCGACGCCGGAGACGGCGCAGCTCTCCTTCCACCCGATCGCGTGGGCGAGCTGAAGGGTGTGCTCCCAGTTGCCGTCGACGGGCACGAGGTCGGTCGCGGCGCCGAGCGGGTGCTCACCGTCGAGTGAGTGGATCGCGTAGCACGCGGTCACCCGCACCTTGAAGCGGCGGGTGAGGTAGGTGACGTCGGGGATGATCCGCGCGTCGCACTGGATCGCCGCGCCGCCGATCACCGCCGACGCGGGCAGCGCCGCGAGATGCCGCGGCGAGTGGACGCGGCGGACCTGCCCGAGCGACCCACCGATGATCGCCTCCGGCCCTGCCTGGCACCCGGATCCCCCGCTGGACGCCGGAGCAGGTGCCGGCTGCGCCTGGGACGGTGTGGTGGGGGCGGGGGACCCCTTGCCGTGGAAGCCGTACTGGACGGCGCGGGCCATGACCTCGCCGGCGTAATTCGCCGACGCGTCGGCGCACGCCCCGTAGTAGCGGCAGGCGGCTTGCCGGTACGCCTGGTAGGAGCCGCCGGTGGGCGGGGCGCCCTTCTGCTCCCGGAGGATGCGGGCGGCGCCGGGGACCGCGTCGGCGGGGTTCATGACGTCCTTGCGCCCGTCGCCGTTGCCATCCACGCCGTATTGCTGCCACTCGTGCCCGCACGCCGCGACGCAGATCTGCATCGGACCAGCCGCCCCCGCCGAGTTCACCGTGAACGTGTCCGGGGCGCGGCCGTGGCCGGTCTCCTGCGCCCCGATCGACGCCAGGAACGTCCAGTCGATCCGGTAGCGGCGCCCCGCCTGCTGGTACAGACGCAGGTAGGCCGGCGGGATGTCGGCCAGCGCAGACCGCGACGGCGCCGGCCCCGAGCCGGTAGTGCTGGAGCCGGTGCAGCCGAGGCTCCCGCCGGTGATCGCCAGCACGAACCCAACCAGCGCGGTGACGACGACCAGCGCGCCGAGCGCGCCAGGCGCCAGGGCGATCCACCACCGCGCCCGGCGGCGCACCGGCTGCGGTGTGGTAACGAGCTTGACGATGGTCGCGGCCAAGGTCAGTCGCCGCTCAGCTCGGTGGCCTGCCAGCGCCCGGCATGGCGCTCGAGCACCACCGTGATGGGGTAGTGCGCCACACCGCCGTCGGCGATGCTCGCGGTAGCGGCGACCCGCCCGCCGGCGATCCGGCGGACGGCGACCTCGACGATCCGCGCGTGGCGCTGCCGGGTTGCCGGCGAGACGCGCGGGCGCTCGCGTTCAAGTCGCCGCAGGAGGCGCGGTCCCGCGCCGCGGATCTCGCGCGCGGGTGCGTGGCCGTAGAGGTAGGCCAGGTAGCCGCGCAGGAACACCCGCGCGTCCCGGGTTGCGTCAGCCGGCGCAGCTGCCGGCCCTGGCGGCTTTGCCGGTGCGGCCGGGGCGGCGGGTGGGGGTGCCTTGGGCCGGGCTGGGGCGGTCGGCGTCGACGGTCGCGGGGCCGGTGCGGTGCCGGTGCGGGTGAGGACGAGCACGCCGGCGGCGATCACGATGATCGCGGCGGCCAGCGCGAAGGCGAGGCGCCGCTCGTGCTCGGCGATCGGCCGGTCGGCCAGCGCGCGCAGCCAGTCGATCACTCAGACCCCCCGGTCCGTCGGCGCGGCAGGCTGGGCCGCTGCGGCGGGCGGACCGGCTCGGTAGCCGATTGGGACGGGCGCTGAGGCGTCTCGCCGGACGGGTCGGCGCCGGCACCGAGCCGCTCGCTGTCGGCGCGCAGCTGCTCGAGCAATGACCCAGACGCCGCGCTCCTGGAGTCCGCAGGCGGTCCGGTCGGCGCTGGCCGATTCCTCTGTGCCTCTGTGCCTGCCAGGGCGGTCTGACCGTGAGAAGCTCCCGGTGTCGCCGCGGGAGGCGGCGGCGCTGAGAGATCGGTCGGCGGGGAGGCGCCGGCGCCCGAACCAGCGCGGTCTGACGGCGGGATCGGCCGTGTGGGCGAGCGCGTGGCGGCGGCGCCCAGGCTGGCACTCGATGGCCCCTGATCGGCCGCTGGCGCGGCAGCCGGAGGGTCGCCGTCGCTCGGGCGTTGCTCGAGCGACCGGGTATGAGCCGCCGGCCCGGCGCTCGGCGCGTCATGGGCGGCGCCTTCGCCGCTCGTCGCGGCCTGTGGAGGATCCGGCGGCCGCTCGCCCGATGCCTCGACCGGCACCACGGCTGCAGGAGCCTCATCGGGCGCGGCAGTGGACGCTGGTTGGGCGCCCGTGGACGCCGGCGCGGGCGCGGGCGGAGGGGGTGTGGGCGGGCCGGATCGCGGTCGGCCGCTCCCGCCGGGGAGGGCGCGCGAGAGGCGGCTGGCCCAGTACAGCGAGGGCAGGCTCAGGCGCTCGGTGCGTCCTGCTTGGTGGCCTGTGGTGGCGCTGGTGGCAGCGGCGGTGAGCTGGTGGCGGTAGAGGAACACCGCCCACAGGAACAGCGCCTGGAGGCCGAAGCTGAGGAGCCAGCCGAGGTTGCTGGTGGCGTCTTGCAGGGCGGCGACGACGGCCAGCAGGACGGCGAGGATCAGGCTGTAGATCGCCTTGCGGACGAGGAACGTCGCGAGTCGGGCGAGCCATCCGCGGAAGAGGTCGTGTCCGCGGCCGGGGTAGATCCCGGCGACCAGCGCGACGGGCGCGAAGGCGAGCAGCAGCAGGACGAGGACTTGGGCGAGGATCACCCCGATCGACAGCGCGCCGAGCAGCAGCCACGCCCCCAGCTCCCCGACCAGCACGACGACCGCGAGCAGCAGCCGCTGGTACTGGCCGCCCTTGCCCATCGCGTCGGCGGCCGGCTTATCGACCCCGCTCAGCGAATAGTTGCCGCCCCCCTTCTTGGCGGGGTCTGAGTCAGGTAGCTTGCCCGTGTCACCGTCCTTCAGTGCGTCGTACTCAGCGTTGCGGTCATCTGACTCCGGTGGGTAGGCGAGGAAATGCGCGGCGTACTTGTTGGCGTCGTTGACGCACGCCTTGCCATCCGCCTGGACCTGCGTGCCGTCGCGGAGCTGCCCGGAGACCTGCGCATCCCGACCCGGGCTCGTAGACAGGGGGCGGACGGCGACCGACTCGGGCGGGTCCTTGACGGGGGTCTTGACGCAGTGCTCAAGCCCGCCGAAGTTCAGGACCGCCCACGGCTGGTAAACGAGGAGGGTGTAGAGCTGGTCGGAGGCCTGCTGGCGTGCTTGGCTCTGGTCGCCGATCGTGCCGCTGTTGGAGAGTGAGAGGAAGGCGGCGGAGAGCTGGTTGGTCCAACGGCTGGCCTGCCCGATCGTGCGTTCCGGTTGGGTGACGAACGCCAGCGCCACGACGGTGAAGAGCAGGGAGAGCGCGAGCGCGCCGGCGGTCTCGGCGTACCGGCGTTGCACGAGGGCTTTCCACATCGCCCACAGGCCGGCAGCGGTGACGGCGAGGACCATCCACGGCGCGCCGAACACGCTCGAGTAGATCGACCGCACCGCGTTCGACACCGGGGCGAGGGCGCCGGCGCCGCCGGTCGCCTGGCTGCCGTTGACGAGATCCAACGAGAACGCGAAAGCGAACAGCGTGATGACCGTGTTTGCGATGAACGCGGTCAGCTCCCAGATCACGTCGGCGAGGAAGTAGGCGATCAGCGGCGGCACCCCGGACACGTCGACCCCGCCGGTCAGCGAGGCGTTGACGGCGTCGAAGTGGTGATCGAGTGCGTAGTTGCCCAGCGGAAACCGATCCGCCAGCCCGGTCGTGCTGCTGCCGGGACCGACGTTTGAGAACACGTCGCTCGCCGCTCGCGCAACCGGATGCGCCAGCAGCAATCCGACCAGCGCGAGCCAGGCGGCGATCCGCACCCGCCGCCACGGGATGACCCTGCTCACCCGGCCGCCTGCCTGGGAGTGGTGTCAAACGCGGCGAGCAGCGCCGCATCGGCGAGATCGACCTGGACCTCGCCGACGCGGCCGTCGAGGTCGCGCATCAAACAGCGCCCGCGACGGAACTCCCGCAACCGCGCCACGAGGCCCCGGTCGGCGGGGTCCAGGCCGAGCAGCTCGAGCGCCCGGCCGGCCTCGGTGTCTGACTCCTGCCCGAAGATCAGGTAGGTCCCGACGAGGTCGGAGAGGTCGCCGAGGTCCTCCAGCCGCTGTGTGGCGAGGAGGACTGTCGCGTTGAACGCCCGGCCGAGGCGCACGAGGCGGTTGATGACGGTGCGGCCCTGGGGGGAGGCGAGCAGGAACCACGCCTCATCGAGCAGCACCACCTTGTGCCGCGACCGGTCAGAGGCGACGAGCCGCAGCGCGTAGGCGGCCACCAGCGCGAGCGTCGCGACGGAGACGCGCTCCGAGCGCGTATAGGTCTCCCGCGACGCGCGCGGATCCGGAAGCGTCAACCCGGGGGTGCGGATCGTGGTCACCGCCGCTCCCGGGCCCCGATCCGGTCCGGTGGCCGCGCCGAAGCCCAGGCGCGCGAGGCCGAAGTCAGCGACGACCTCCAGCGCGTCAGCCGCCTCCCTCGCGGCGTCGGCGCCCATGCCCTGCAGCTGCTCGATGACCTGAAGCGAGCTGCGGCCACGTTGGCGGACGACCTCGCGCACGGCGCGCTGGATCGCGTTCTCCCACGACGGCGGCGGCTCGCGCAGCAGGTCGAGGTAGTAGGAGGAGGCAAGCTCCTCGCGCAGGTCCTCCAAACCGATGGCTAGCGGGTCGAGCTTGCCGCGGTGCTCCTCGGCGCCGGAGAGCTCGAGCACCTCCACCCGCCCCTCGAGCCGGGGGAGCTGGTCGAAGCCGTGGTCGGGCTTGGGATCAAAGTCCACGACCAGGCTGCCGCGGCGCTCGCCACCGAGGGCGATCGCCTGCGCCGCGACCGTCTTGCCGGACCCCAGTGTCCCGGCGAGGAGCACCGCCGAGGTGCGCGCCTCGCGCGAGGGGGCGGTGACGTCGTAGCGCACCGGCCGCCCGCCGCCGCCCGTCGTCCACCCCAGATAGATGCCGCGGGTCGCTCCGACGTGCTGGGAGCCGAGGGGCATCAGCGCGCCGAACTGCTCGACGGTCATCTGCGCCGTGTAGTCGCGCACCCCGGCTCCGCCGGGCTGGGGGAGGTGGTCAAGCCACAAGGGCTCCTGCAGCCCGCGCGGACGGTGCAGCACAAGCTCGCCGTACTGATCCTCAAGCGCGGAGACGCGCTGCTCGAGCACGCTGTCCTCGGGCGCGCCGACGGCGAGCGAGAGGGCGGCGTAGAGCATCGGCGGGTGCGCCGACCCTTGCAGGATCGCCTCGTACTCCCGCGCGAGGACGCGGTCCTCCTCGGCCAGCCACCCCGGGCCTTGCCGCGAGCCCTGCACCTGCTCGCGGTAGACCTGCTCGACGTCGGTGATCCGCTTGCGCACCTGCCCCAGCGCCTCGCGGTTGCCCAGCCAGCGCGCGTGCAGCACCGCGTCCACCGGGAAATCGACGCCCTCCAATGGGGCGAAGAGCAGCTCGGCCTGCCCGCCAGGGAACAGGGGCTCGTCGGCGAGCGTCCCGAGCGCGAGAAGCGCCTGGTGCGACGTGCCCGCCTCGGACTCGACCACCAGCCGCGCCGGGCCGCCGGCGGGCTCGGTCATCGCTGCGTTGACGCACGAGAGGAGGTCGTGCTCGAGCGGCTCGTAGGCCACCCGGCCCTCCGCGGCCTCCACGATCAGCGCGTCGGGCTGCCACCACGGATCGAGCCGCGGCTCGCCGATCCCGCGGCAGGCGGCGCGGCGCAGCAGCCACTCAAGCTCCCGCGTGCTCGCGCGCTCGCAGCCCACGACACCGCGCAGCCGCTCGAAGACGCGCTGCTCGGACACCGCGAGCCCCTCGAGCTCCGCGCCTGAGACCGGCTGGGCGCCGGCGACGCCCATCACGTCCTCAAGCCGCCGCCGCGCCCTGTCCACCGAGCGCACCAACCCTGACCCGAACCCCGTGGCCGGCGCCTCGGCCAGCGACACGGCGAGGTAGACCTCCGGAACGTGAGAGGCCAACCGCTCAAGCGCCGCCCGCTGCCCCTCCAAGTACGCGCGCCATGCCTGCTCGTCCTGGCCGCGCGCATCGAGCAGTCCGAGGGTGTCCTGCACGTACCGCCCGGCGGGGAACGCGCGGTTGACTCGCCACAGCGAGAAGTCCGCGCCGACGACATAGGCTAGGCGCTCGAGGCGGTGCAGCAACGCCCACTTGCCCGCCACCGCCAAGAACGGATACGACAGGGTCCGCAGGCGATAGAGTGCGACGCGCTCCCCGCCGCGGCCCAGCAGCAGGTTCCCGCGCGCGTAGCGCAGCGCGAACGCGGTCACGGGCGAAGCTCCAGCCGCTCGCCGGGCGCGAGCTCGACCGAATCGACGACGAGGTCGCGCCTGCCTCGGCGTCGCTCGTTGACCGGGCGAGCGAGCTGCCCGCGCCCCGGCCACCGGCGCGCGCGCGTGAGCACCGGATCGCGGAAACGCACCGTCGCAGGACCGTGAACTCGGCCGCGGCGAAGCGCTGATGCATGCTGGTCAGGGCTGATCCACGTTCGTGCGTGGATCAGCCGGTCGGCGCCGAAGGCGGGCAGTGGCCTCCCGAGCGAGCGCCGTCCCCGCACCCGCACCGCCAGCCACGAGGCGACGAAGCGGTGCGCCGGGCGGCCGTCGGGCGTGGCTTGCGTGGCCAACGTCGCCGCCAGCCCGGGCAGGATCAGCAGCCGCAGCGGCCAATCCAGCACGCCGAGCACCACGCCCAGCACGGTCACCGCCGCCAACGTGGCCATGGCGGAGAGCGCCCCGGCGAGCCGTCCGCCCGCCGCGAGACCGGCGAGCCCGGCCGCGGCGACAACCAGCGCGGTCAGCCCGGACGACCGCGCCGAGATCACGATCACCGCCAGCAGCGTCGCCACCGCATAGCCCAGCCACCGCAACGGGACGCCGCTGGGCACCGGGAGGGCGTGTCCCTCGATCTGATAGATGCGGCGGTCGGGGGAGAAGATCCGCTGGTAGGAGCGAACCGGGGCGGGCTGATCGCTCACCGCGGGTCAGCCGCCGAGGATCTTCTGGCCGATCGCCCGCGCGGTATTGGCGACCTGGTCGGGAGAGAACACCAGCCACGCCACCACCACCGCGGCCAGCAGGAACATCCCAAGCTCGGTGTAACGCCGGTTGACCAAAAAGACCAGCGCGACGATCGCCAAGATGCCGCCGTAGATCTCGCTCGCGTACTGCTTGAGCAGCCCGCCGAGGTTCCCGCCGACGTCGTTGCCCGTCGCCGCCAGCGCATCCGGCGCCAACAGCAGCAGGCCCGCGAGCGCCACCACGGTGACCGCGACGACCAGGCGCGACGAAAGGGCGTTCATGCCTGCGGCCCTCCCTCGACGCCGGTGACATACCAGCGGTCGGTGTGCCTGAGCTGGAGGCGGTAGGCCAGCGGGTAGCTCGCCCGCGTTGCCTTATCGCGCACGCGGACGTCGGCTTCCACGGTCATCTGGCTGCCGCGTGGGTCGAGCTGGCCGACCTGGTCGACCGAGCCCAGGGCGAGGCCGGTGGGCATCGCGGCGATCACGGTGCCGGGCGCGACGAGGTAGGCCAGGCCGCTGGGATCCTCGCCTGAGACGTAGGCGGCGAGGAACCGCTGAACGAGCGCCCGGATCTGGCCGGCGTCGGGGCCAATCAGCGGATCGGGCGCCATCGCCGATGCTGACCCCGCGGGCGGCGGGGCCGTGAGCGCCGGAAGGGCGAACAGGTCGAGGCCGCCGCGGCGGTCGCGGGCGACCGGCACCGTCAGGTACACGGTCCGCCCGCTGGCGAGCTGGGAGGCGACGGTGACAAGCGCGCGACCTGAGCCCAGGTCCGTCGATCGCGCCACCGTCGCCTGCGCGACCATCTGGCCTGGGCCCCGCCGCGGCAATCCCGTTGCCGCGCGGTCACGCACATCCGAAGAGAAGAAGGAACCGACGGCCCGGTCGTGGCGCGCCGTGTCGCCTGGCCGCCAGGTCAGATACTCGCGTGCGAAGCGCACCGCGAACGCCTGCGCGTCGCCGCTGACCCCGCGCGCAGCCGTGGCGCCGGGGGTTGTCGGCGCTGTCGGCTTGTGCGGGCTGGCAGCGACCGCGCCGAGGCCGCGGAGAAAGATCAGCCCAAGCGCCGCCCACAGCACCATCCGGCCGGCCGTCCGGGCTACATCCCCGCCCCGGCGAGTCGTCGCGCGCCCTGGCGGCGCGGATTCGCCTGAGCCCGGCGCAATCGGAGGGACATCGCCCTGGCGTGACTCCGGCGAGCGCCGCCGTCCTCGCTGCCAGAAGCGCCTCACTGACCGGCCTCCTCGTCGGTGCCGTGAGCCGCGCTCTCGCGACTGCCGCCGATCTGGTTGGCGGCGCTCGGCGGCATCCCGCCGCGCACCTCACACTCACTGCATGTCTTCATCTACTTACCTCCCGAGTCTGGGTCTGCCGCCTCAACCTGGAGAGGCGACACCGTGTTGTCGGAAGGGGTTGTAAGCGCGGTTAGGTCAAAGAGCTACCGACGTAGTGACGCTCAAACGCACCACGCAACAAGGCCGCGTACGCAGCATCTCGCGACTCGCGTGGTCGCGCTTCGGAGCGGAAGCGAGGCCGGACTGTCTTGCGGGGAGGCCGGGGTGCTCAGGCGCTCTCAGGAGCGCCGTCCGCATCGGCGTCCTGGAACAGCTCGTGGAGCTGGTCGATGTGGTCGGCGGCGCTGTTAGCGATCTGTTCGATCACCCAGAGCGCCACGTAGTCCACCAGCCCGTAGCACACCTGGCGACCGTTCTTGCGTCGCCGGACCATTCCCGCGTCATAGAGCAGGTTCAGGTGCTTGGAGACGTTGCGATGCGCGGTACCAAGGCGGTCGGCGAGCTGCTGGACCGTCGCCTCGCCGCCTTCTTCGAGTTCGAGCAGCAGGCGGATGCGCATCGGCTCACAGAGCATCCGCACTCGCGCCGACGCGACGAGCAGGACCTCGTCAGAGATGCGCGCCCGGCGGCCCTGGCTAGAGCGAGCGGCCATCACGCGCCGGTCCTCCTGAGGAGCGGCCGGTTGCCGAGCAGACCGGTGTCCGGTCGTGCCTCTCGAGGCCTGCGCCTGGCCGAGCTTCGTGCGTGGCGCCACCCCGTGTGTCACCGATCTCCTCCTTGAGCGACCCCACCGAACTGCTGGCGGGGTCTCGTTGAATATAACGCTTGCGACAGGGCCGAAGTATCGGTTGTGGCAGAGTGCGCTCCTACCGTCACCCTGACGGATAATGGCTTGCGCAAACGGTTAACCTTCCAGCCGTTCTGCAGGCGTCGGACCGTCGAGGTAGGCTGCGCTTCCAGCGGCTCGGGCGATCCGAGAAGCACGAGTGCTGTGAGCTCCCAGGCAAGCCACTACACCCGCTACCGGGACTTCCTCGACGCCGACGAGCGACGGCGGGGAGACGCCCTTGAGTTCGGCCACGACTGGCGCGGCCCGCAGGGCCGCTACCGCGTGTGCTGGTACCAAGACACCGGCGAGCTCACCGCCGAGCGGCTCTCCGAGACCCAGCCGCTGGACCTCGAAGACTTCCACCAAGGCGTCGCGGGCCCCGTCCTGATCATTGGCCGCATCCCCTCGCGAGCCCAGCTCGACCGGCTGCTCGGCACCTGGCCGCAGCTCACGCTCGAACCACCGCGCAACATCAGGCGGCTGCGAGAGCTCATCGCCGACACGCCCCAGCTACGGCCCGTCCCAGACGCCTGAGCGGGGCCGCCTGCGCGATGCGCGTGCGCCAGCGCGTGTCCCCTACTCCGGCTCTTGGTCCTCGTCGGCGAACTGGCTGCGGGCCTGGCTGATCTGCTCGCGCAGCCGGTCGGCGACCTGCTCATAGACGGCCAGCACGCTGCGGTCCTCAAGCCGGTAGCAGCGCAACCGACCCTGACGCCGCGCCGCCACCACCCCCGCCCGACGCAACAACGCCAGGTGCTGCGAGGCGTCATAGACGCTGACCTCCACCTCCCCAGCCAGGTCGCCCACCGACACCTCGCCACCCCGATCCAACGCGTCCACCAGGCGGATCCGCGCCGGGTGAGCGATCACCTCCAACCGCGCTCCCACACGCTCAGCCACCGCCACGCTAATCGGCCGCCCAAGCATCATTCTCCGACCAAGGAGCGGGGTCGCAGATCGGGCGAGCGATTCCCGTCCCCGACGGGGTATCTGAGCTCCAGTTCGCCCTCGCCGGGGTCGACGAGCACGTCGACGCTGCAGCCGACCTGCACGTCCAGCGGCCGCTCCGCCACCGCGCGATCGCGGTGATCGGTCACACCACGGCGCCCGTCAAGAGCGTTGGGGTTCCGGGAACGGGCGCGGCGCTTCATGGACGTCTCCTCGCGTCGGGGTATCGCGTTGACGCCGCTCGGTATCCTGGCTTCCGGCTCGACGCTTCCCCCGGCCTTCCAGTCCGCGATGGACCGTGGCTTACCGCTGTGGCGGTGTGGAGGTCACTCCTCGGTGACAGTTGCGGGACAGCCCCGGATTCGCACCGGGTTCCCGAACGGCGCGATAGACCGTACAGCACGCCGATCCTCCGGGGCTAGGATCGCGTCACGATGAGAAAGCTGCTCGTCATCGGGATCGGGGCGGGCGATCCCGAGCACGTGACCGTGCACGCGATCGGGGCGCTCAACCAGGCCGACGTCCTCTTGGTCATCGAGAAGGCCGGCGAGCGCGAGGACCTCGTCCGGCTGCGCATGGAGATCTGCGACCGGTACATCGAGCGGGGGTCGTATCGGATCGTCGATGTCCCGGACCCCGAGCGGGATCGCACGGCTCCTGCTTACCGTGCGGCCGTGGAGGAATGGCGCGGCAAGCGCGCCGATGTCTGGGAGCGGGTGATCGCGGATGAGCTCGGCGAGGACGAGAGCGGCGCGTTCCTCGTCTGGGGCGACCCTTCGCTCTATGACAGCACGCTGGCGGTCATCGACGAGATTCACTCCCGCGGCACGGTCGCCTTCGAGCATCGCGTGATCCCCGGGATCAGCAGCGTCCAGGCCCTAGCCGCGCAGCATCGGATCCCGCTCAACCGTGTCGGCGGCGCCGTCCAGATCACCCCCGGCCGGCTGCTGCACAATGGCTTCCCGGCCGGCGTCGACGATGTCGTGGTGATGCTTGACGCCCAGTCCTCGTTCCGGGCGGTTGCCGACGAGGATCTCGAGATCTACTGGGGTGCCTACCTCGGTACCGAGGACGAGCTGCTGCTGTCCGGGCGCCTGACCGAGGAGGTCATGGACGAGATCGAGCGCGTTCGCGCGCATGCACGCGAACGCAAGGGGTGGATCATGGACACCTACCTGCTGCGTCGCAGGAACGGCCGCTAATTCGTCGCGAAGCCGAGCAGTACGAGCAGGGTCGCGACCTCGGTCAGCGCGACCGTCGCGCCGAGCGTGTCCCCGGTTCGGCCGCCGAGCGTGCGACGGGCCCAGCCGGTGATCGTGAAGGTCACGAGGAGTAGCGCGATGACGGTCGCGAGTCCGTGTCCGACGCCCGCGAGCAGGATCGCCGCGGCCAGGGAAACGACGGTGGCAACGCTCAGTGCGCCCGGCGCGACGGCGAACGAGGCTCCCAGCCCGTCGGGGTGTGCCGGGGCGGCGAGCACGGCATGCAGCAGCGCCGCCCAGCGGCCTGCGACGCCGGCGAGCACCAGCGCCCGCACGGCGTCGTCGGTGTCCAGGGCGGCGAGCGCGGTGACGGCCAGCAGCATCCAGGTGATCAGCGCGAGGGCACCGAACGTCCCGATCGAGGAGTCGCGCATGACCTCAAGGCGGCGTCCACGGTTGCCGCGTATCCCGAGCCCGTCGGCGCAGTCGGCAAGCCCGTCCTGGTGGAGTGCGCCGGTGATCGCCACGAGCGTCGCGGTGGCTAGCACGGCGGCCGCCGATGGCCCGACCAGCGGGTCCGCGCCGGCGCGGACCCCGCCGGCGATCGCGCCGACGAGCGCTCCGACGACCGGGAACCATGCCGCGCCTGTGCCAAGGCCCGCGGGCTCGCCGCGGAATCGGACCGGCAGGACGGTCAGGAATCCGACCGCGAGCACGGCCCCGTCGGCCGCGCGGCGAACAGAACGCACGGTGCCTCAGCGCCGGCGGGTGACGCCGGCCTCCTCGAAGGTCGCCATCTCGCGGTGCAGGAGACCGGCGGCCGCGATGATCGGCAGGGCGAGCAGGGCGCCCGACGCCTCGCCGAGGCGCAGGCGCAGGTCAAGCAATGGTTCGAGTCCCAGCTCGGCCAGCGCCACGTCGTGGCCCGGCTCGGCGGAGCGGTGGCTTGCCACCAGAACCTCGGCCGCCGCGGAGTCGAGGCCGACGGCCGCAAGAGCGGCCGCGGTGACGGCGTAGCCGTCGAGGATGACCGGCAGCCGGCGCCGTGCGGCCTCGACGATCGCTCCCGAGAGCGCGACGAGCTCCAGCCCGCCGGCCGCGGCGAGCGCGTCGCGGGCGGTCAGCCCGGTCCCGTGGCGCTCGATAGCGGCGGCGACGACGGCGCGCTTGCGCTTCACGCCTGCGGCGTCCAGGCCGGTGCCGCGGCCCACCGTCATCACGGGGTCGGCGCCTGTGAGCAGGCAGACCAGCGCGGCGGTGGTCGCCGTGTTGCCGATCCCGATCTCGCCGAGAGCGAGGCAGTCGACCCCGCGCTCGGCCAGGTCGGCGGTCAGCGCGGCGCCGGCGGCCAGCGCTTGGTCGCGCTGGTCTCTGGTGAGCGCCGGGCCGGCGAGCAGGTCGGCCGAGCCGGGCGCGATCTTGGCGTCGTGGACGCCGGGTGGCGTGGGCCCGATCAGACCCAGGTCGGCGACCAGCAGCTCGTGGCCGCCCGCCCGCGCCAGCACGCCGACGGCGCTGTCGCCACGGGCCGCGGCCGCGGTGACCTGGGCGGAGACCTCGGCGTCGAACAGGCTCGTCCCATGGACGACGTGCCCGTGATCGGCGGCGCATACAAGCACGCCCGCGCGTGGTCGGACCGGCGGCGATGCACCTGTGATCGACGCCCAGCGCTCGATGAGGGCCTCGAGCGCGCCGAGGCTGCCGCTGGGTTTGACGAGCTCATCGAGGCGGTCGCGGGCGCTGATTGCGGCGGCCCGGTCGGGCACCGTGCCGGCGCCCGACGGCGTGGCTGTTGTGCTGTGGCGCCAGCGCTCGTCCATGATGACGTCCTCCAGCGGCATTCGTGATGACCACCCAGCGGCCTCCAGGCCGGGACGATCTGGGCGCTCGTCGGGCCAGCCGAGACACAGGTAGGCGATCGGGTCGACCGTCGCTGGGATCCCGAGTAGCGCCCGCAGATCGTCGGGGCGGTAGAAGCTGACCCAGCCGACCCCGAGCCCCTCGGCGCGGGCCGCGAGCCACAGGTTCTCGATCGCGCACGCCGTGCTGTAGACGTCGGTTTCGGGGATCGTGCCGCGGCCTAGTACCTCGGCGGCGGGGTCGCCGTGGTCGCAGCAGACGCAGATGCCCAGCGGCGCCTCGACGATGCCTTCGACCTTCTGGTCGAGGAACTGGCGGGTGCGCTCGTCAAAGCGGTCGGCTTGTCGCAGCCGCTCGCGCTGAGCGAGCCGGCGGACCTTTATCCGCGTCGCGGTCGCGCGGACGACGATCAGCCGCCAGGGCTGCATGAGCCCTACCGAGGGCGCGCGATGGGCGGCCTCGAGCGCGCGGCGCAGCACGTCTTCGGGAACTTCGTCGGGCCGGAAGCGCCGGATGTCGCGCCGTTCGGCGATCACGCGGTGCACGGCCGCGCGAGCGCTCTCGGGGTAGCGCCAGCCGGTGGGGTCGGCGGCGCGCTGCGCGGCACGTGAGGCGTCGTAGCCAGGCGGCGTGGGCGGGCGGACGAGGCGATCCCCGGGGGTCACGCCGAGAACAGTAAGCGGTTGGGCACGACCCTTTGCGCCCCGGTAGCATGGCCCCGTCAGCGTGGCGGTGCGAGGAATCCGGTGAGAGTCCGGAACGGTCGCGCCACTGTGACCGGGAGCTTCGGCGCCCGGGAAGTCAGGAACTCGTCCGCCACGAGCCCTTCCTAGTTCGGGACGCTTGATCCCGTGGAGGTATTCACTATGCACTCGCAGGTCTTGCAGGCTCCGATCCCCCAGCGGGATCGAATCTCTGCGTGAGACGGCTGCTCCTCGTCCGACACGCGCCCACGAGCGCGACGCGGTCCTTCGCGTTCCCGGCGGACGAACCGCTTGACGAGCGCGGGTTCGCCAGCGCCGGCGCGCTCCGTGCCGCCATCTCGTCGCGCGCCGAAGCCCTCTGCGGCCCAGCCTTGCGCTGCCGGCAGACCGCCGAGATCGCGGGCCTGTTGGAGGCCCAGGTCGACCCGGCATTGGCTGAGTGTGATTTCGGGACATGGGCGGGCCGGATGCTCGCCGAGGTCACCGCCGCGGAGCCCGAGAGCGCCCGCGCGTGGATGACCGACGCCGACGCGCGACCGCACGCCGGCGAGACCTTGGGGGAGTTCGCCGCCCGGGTCGGCACCTGGCTCGACGGCCAGGCCGCGCGCGACGGCAGCGCGGTGGCGATCACACACGGCGGGGTGGTCAAGGCCGCCGTGGTCCACGCGCTGCGCGCCCCGATCGACGCGTTCTGGCGCATCGACGCCGCGCCGCTGGCGATCACCGAGCTGCACGCCCATGACGGGCGCTGGACCGTGACGCGGCTCAACTGCGCGGTTCGGGCATGAGCGGCGCCGCGCTCGCCTGCGGCTACGCCGCTGACATCGCCTTTGGCGACCCGCGGCGCTGGCACCCGGTCGCCGGCTTCGGACGGCTCGCGACCGCGGCTGAGCGCAGGTCCTACGCGCCGACGCGGGCCCGCGGCGCCGCGTACGCCGCGTCGCTCGTCGCCTTCGCGGCGCTGGCCGCGGAGCTCGCCGCGCGCCTCGCCGACCGCCGCGGCCTCGGACACACTGTGGCCTTCGCGGCGGTGACGTGGGCGGCGCTGGGCGGCCGGTCGCTCGTCTCCGAAGCTCGCGGGCTCGCCGCGCAGGTCGACAGCGGTGACCTCGAGGTCGCCCGGCGCGCGCTGCCCGCCCTTTGTGGCCGCGACCCCGAGGCGCTGGACGCGGACGGGCTGTGCCGGGCGGTCGTCGAGTCGGTCGCTGAGAACACCGCCGACGCCGTTGTGGGCCCGCTCTTCTGGGGCGCCGTGGCCGGGCCCGCCGGCGTCGCGGGCTACCGGGCGGCGAACACGCTCGACGCGATGGTCGGACACCGCAGCGAGCGGTATGCGGCGTTCGGGTGGGCGGCGGCGAGGCTCGACGACGTGCTCAACTGGCCGGTCGCTCGCGTCAGCGCGCTGCTCGCCGCCGCCTGCGCGCCGCTCGTCGCGGGCTCGCCGCGGCAAGCCCTGCGGACCGTGCGCCTTGACGGCCCGGCCCATCCGAGTCCAAACGCCGGACACATCGAGGCTGCGTTCGCCGGGGCGCTCGGAGTGCGGGTCGGCGGTCCACTCACGTACGCCGGTCGAGTGGAGGGGCGCCCTACGCTCGGCACCGGACGCGTTCCCGGCACCGAGGACGTGCGCCGCGCCGCACGCCTATCGGTCGCGGTCGGCGCCTGCGCCGCCGCCCTCTGCGCCCTGGCCCGGAGCGCCCGATGAGGGGCGCGCTGCTCGTCGCGGGCACCCACTCCGACGCGGGCAAGTCCGTCGTCGCCGCCGGGATCTGCCGCTGGCTGCGGCGCGAGGGCGTGCGTGTCGCGCCGTTCAAGGCGCAGAACATGGCGCTCAACTCGGTCGTGACGCTCGACGGCGCCGAGATCGGCCGGGCGCAGGCCGTCCAGGCCGCGGCCGCAGGCATCGAGCCTGAGGCGGCGATGAACCCGATCCTGATCAAACCGTCGGGTGAGCGCCACAGCCAGGTCATCGTGATGGGCAAGCCGTACGCCGACGCGGACGCCCGCTCCTACCAGGAGCTCAAGCACGAGCTGCGGCCGGTCGTCGCCGAGGCGCTGGCCGGTCTGCGCGAGCGCTTCGACGTCGTGGTCTGCGAGGGCGCCGGCAGCCCGGCGGAGATCAACCTGCGCGCGGCCGACCTGACCAACATGTGGCTCGCGCGCGAGGCGGGCCTGCCGGCGATCGTCGTCGCCGACATCGATCGCGGTGGCGTCTTCGCCTCGCTGTTCGGCACACTCGCCCTGCTGGACTCCGCCGACCAGGCGCACGTCGCCGGTTTTGTCATCAACAAGTTCCGCGGCGACCGCACGATCCTGGCGCCGGGCCTCGGCCAGCTCGAGGACCTGACCGGCCGCTCGACGCTCGGGGTCCTGCCCCACGTGGAGGGCCTGTGGATGGACGTCGAGGACTCGCTCGCGCTCGAAGCCGCGAGGCCAGAACTACCCGGCACCGGCGACACGCTCGACGTCGCCGTCGTCCGGCTGCGATGGATGAGCAACTTCACCGACGCCGATGCGCTCGCTGCCGAGCCGGGCGTCCGGGTGCGCTTCACCCGCTCGATCGCCGACGTCGAGCGCGCCGACCTTGTCGTGATCCCCGGCACAAAGGCCACCGTCGAGGACCTTGACCGCCTGCGCGCGGCTGGACTGGACCGCGCGCTGGCCGACCGGGCCACCGCCGGGGCGCCGATCCTCGGCGTCTGCGGCGGCTACCAACTGCTCGGCGAGCGCATCGACGACGACGTCGAGTCCGGCCGCGGGGCGGTCGCTGGCCTCGGCCTCTTGCCGGTCGCCACGCGCTTCGAGGCCGCCAAGGTGCTGCGCCGGCGCAGCGGCCGCTCACCGCTGCTTGGCGCCGAGGCGTCGGGCTATGAGATCCGCCACGGCCGGGTCGAGCGCCACGGCGGCGAGACGCTGCTGGTCGCCGACGACGGCGAGCCCGACGGCTGCGTCGCCGGCTCGGTCCTGGGGACCGCGTGGCACGGCGCGCTCGAGCACGACGGCTTCCGCCGCGCACTGCTGGCCCGCGTCGCCGCGCAGCGCGGCCGGCGCTTCGTGCCCGGCACCGGGTCGTTCGCCGCGGCCCGCGCGGCGCGGCTCGACGCGCTCGGCGACCTGATCGCTGACCACGTCGACACCGAACGACTGACCGCTCTGATCGAGGGCGGAGCGCCCACGGACCTGCCCACCATCGAGACGGAGGTGCGGCCGTGCTGCGCTTCGTGACCACCGCCGACACCGAGATCCTGGCAACCGCCGCCGCCGTCGAACGACTGCCCGACGACTTCCCGCAGGTGCAGTGCGCGAACCCGGCCGGCCATCCCGATCCCGCCGCGCTGGTCGAGGAGATCCTAGACGGCGCGCGCGTCGTGCTGTGCCGCGTGCTGGGTGGGCGCCGCGGCTGGCCCGAGGGCCTCGATCTGGTCGTCGAAGGCTGCCGCCGACACGGCACAGTTCTGCTCGCGCTCGGTGGCGAAGCCGAGCCCGACGCCGAGATGACCGCGCTGTCGACCGCTCCAGCCGGCGCCGTCGCGCAGGCCGGCGAGTACCTGCGCCACGGCGACGTCGACAACGTCGAGCAGCTCCTGCGCTTCCTCGCCGACACGTTCCTGCTGCAGGGCCACGGGTTCGAGGCGCCCCATGAGGTCTCAGACCTCGGCGTGTACGTCCCGGGTCGCGGCGACGTGACGATCGAGGAGGCCGTCCGCGCCCATGACCCCGACCGGCCTACGGTGGCCGTCTGCTTCTACCGCTCCCACCGTCTGACCGGCAACACCGCGTTCGTCGACGACCTGCTGGGCGCGATTGAGGCCGCGGACGCCAACGGGCTCGCCGTGTGGAGCTACACGCTGCGCCGCGACGCCGACGGCCATGTCCCGGCGCTCGCGCTGCTCGACGGCCGCGTCGACGCGCTGCTGGTCACGATGCTGGCCACCGGCGGCGCCGGGGCGGGCGACAACGCGGCCGGCGGCGGCGAGGGCGTCGGCGAGCACTGGCAGGAGTGGGACGCTTCGGCGCTCGCCGCGCTCGACGTCCCGGTGCTGCAGGCCGTCTGCGCGACCAGCTCCCGCGCCGCCTGGGAGGCTTCGGACTCCGGGCTGACGCCGCTCGATGCGGCCACCCAGGTCGCGATCCCGGAGTTCGACGGGCGCCTGCTTGGTGGCGTCGTCTCGTTCAAGGAGCGAGACGCGCAGGGCTCGCCGGTCGGCGTGCCGGTCCCCCGCTACGTCGCCGACCGCGAGCGCTGCGCGCGCGTCGCCCGGCTCGCGGTGCGCCACGCGCGGCTGCGTCACCTCCCGGCACAGCGCCGTCGCGTGGCGCTGCTGCTGACCAGCTTCCCGACCAAGCATGCCAGGGTTGGCATGGCGGTCGGGCTCGACACGCCGGCCAGCGCGCTGGAGCTGCTGCGCGCGCTGCGCGAGGACGGGATGCGCGTCGAGCACGGCTTCGGCCACGGCGACGAGCTGATGCACGCGCTGATCGGGGCGGGCGGGCACGACCCGGAGTTCCTCACCGGCGAGCAGCTCGCCGCCGCGCCTCTGCGCCTGCCGGTCGCCGACTACCTGACTTGGTACGCGACGCTTCCGGCCGCGCTGCGCGCGTCGATGGAGGAGCGCTGGGGGCCCGCGCCGGGCGACCGCTACGTCGAGGGCGAGGACTTCGTGATCGCCGGGCTGGAGCTGGGCAACGTGCTGGTCGCCATCCAGCCGCCGCGCGGCTACGGCGAGGACCCGGTGGGTATCTACCACGACCCGGAGCTGCCGCCAACCCATCACTACCTCGCCTGCTATCGCTGGTTCGATGATGTCTGGGGCGCCGACGCGATCGTCCACCTCGGCAAGCACGGCACGCTGGAGTGGCTGCCGGGCAAGATGCTCGCGCTCTCACAGGCCTGCGCGCCCGACGCCGCGCTCGGCGACGTCCCGCTCATCTATCCGTTCGTGGTCAACGACCCGGGCGAGGGAGTGCAGGCCAAGCGCCGCGCGCACGCGCTGATCGTCGACCACCTCGTCCCGCCGATGATGCGCGCCGACAGCTACGACGAGCTCGCCGAGCTGGAGGCGCTGCTTGACGAGTACGCGCGCCTGGAGCTCCTCGACCCGCCCAAGCTGCCCGCGTTGGCGTCGCGCATCTGGTCGGCGATCGAGCGCGCCAACCTGCAGTCCGATCTCGACATCCACGAGCGCCCGGACGACGTCGGCGCGCTCGTCGGGCACATCGATGGCTACCTCTGCGAGGTCAAGGACATCCAGGTCAAGGACGGGCTGCACGTCCTCGGACAGGCACCCGCGGGCGAGCAGCTTCGCGGCCTGACCTCGGCGATGCTGCGGCTCGGATCGGGCGAGATCCCCGGGCTTAGGCGCGCCGTGGGCGCCGCGTTCGGACTCGACGAGCCGGCGCTCGTCGCCGCCGCGGGCGCACCCGCGCCGGAAGTCCCGGTCGAACTGCTCGAGCGCTTCCGCGGACCGGCCGCGAGCGCGGGAGATCTCGTCGACCGCCTCGAAGACGCCCAGATGGCGCTGCTCGACGCGCTGGCCGCCGGCGGCTGGGACACAGCACAGGTCGACGCAGCCTGCGAGACCGTCCTGGGCCATCGCGACGAGAGGGTGCTGCGCGCGCTGCGCTTCGCGTGCGAGGAGGTCGTCCCGCGGATCATGCGCACCGGCGACGAGCTGACCAACATCGGGGCCGCGCTGCACGGCCGCCACGTGCCGTCCGGCCCTTCGGGCGCGCCGACACGCGGGCGCGTTGACGTCCTGCCGACCGGGCGCAACTTCTACTCGGTCGACCCGCGCGCGCTGCCGTCAGAGCTCTCGTGGGAGGTCGGCCAAAGGCTAGCTGCCGCGGTGCTCGACCGGCACCGCGCTGAGACCGGCGAGCTGCCCGACATGGTCGGGCTCGTGGCCTGGGGCACGGCCGCGATGCGCACCCAGGGCGACGACATCGCCGAGATCCTCGCGCTGCTCGGCGTGCGGCCGACGTGGCATCCCGAGTCGCGGCGCGTGACCGGGATCGAAATCGTCCCGCTGGCCGAGCTCGGCCGCCCCCGCATCGACGTCACGGTCCGCATCTCGGGGTTCTTCCGCGACGCCTTCCCGCACCTCGTCGCGCTGCTCGACGACGCGGTGGCCATGGTCGCCGCGCTCGACGAGGCGCCCGAGGACAACTACGTGGCCGCGCACGCGCGGGCGGACGCCGAGCGGCTGGCCGCCGAGCTGGGCGGTGAGGGCGCGTGGCGGCGCGCGACGACGCGCGTGTTCGGCTCCAAGCCCGGGACCTACGGCGCCGGGCTGCTGCAGCTGCTCGACACGCGCGACTGGCGCGACGACTCAGACCTGGCCGCCGTCTACGAGGCCTGGGGTGGCTACGCCTACGGCCGCGGGCTGGACGGCGCGCCCGCTCAGGACTCGATGCGCGACTGCTACGCGCGGATCGAGGTTGCGGTCAAGAATGTCGACTCCCGCGAGCACGACATCCTCGACTCCGACGACTATTACCAGTACCACGGCGGCATGATCGCGACCGTCCGGGCACTCACCGGCCGCGACCCGGCCGCCTACCTGGGCGACAGCTCGGACCCGTCGCGGGTCGTGGCGCGTACGCTGGCCGAGGAGACGCGCCGCGTCTTCCGCGCAAGGGTCGCCAACCCGCGCTGGATCGCGTCGATGATCCGCCACGGCTACAAGGGCGCCGCGGAGCTGTCGGCCACCGTCGACTACCTGTTCGGCTACGACGCGACGGCCGGCACCGCCGAGGACTGGATGTACGAGCAGGTCGCCCAGCGCTACCTGCTCGACGCCGACGTCGCCTCGTTCATGGCCAGCTCAAACCCGTGGGCGGCACGCGGCATCGCCGAGCGCCTGCTCGAAGCCGCCGACCGCAGACTGTGGGCTGACCCTGACGACGCGACGCTCGCCGACATCCGCGAGCGGTTCCTCGCCCTCGAGGGCGAGCTCGAGGAGACGCAGGCATGAGCGACCTTCCCGCGTTCCCGCTCAGCGCGATCGTCGGCCAGGAGGCGCTGATCGAAGCGCTGCTGGTCAACGCGGTCGCCCCCGGCGTCGGCGGCGTGCTCGTCCGCGGCGAGCGCGGCACGGCGAAGTCCACCGCAGTGCGGGCGCTCGCGCCGCTGCTGCCGGCGGTGAGCGCCGCGCAGGACCAGCCCTTCGCGTTCGCGCCTGGCGAGATCGCGCCCGACGGGCCGGTCCCGGCCGACGCAGCCGTGGCGCCGCGCCCGGCGCCGCTGGTCGAGCTACCGCTCGGCACGACGATCGACCGGCTCGTCGGCGCACTCGACCTCGGCCGCGCACTGGCCGGCGAGCAGGCGTTCGAGGCCGGCCTACTGGCCCGCGCTCACCAGGGAATCCTCTACGTCGACGAGGTCAACCTGCTCCCCGACCACCTCGTCGACGCGCTGCTCGACGCGGCGGCCGCCGGCGTCGCAAGGGTCGAGCGCGAGGCGGTCTCCGTCCAGCACGCATCGCGCTTCCTGCTCGTCGGGACGATGAACGTCGAGGAGGGCGACCTGCGGCCGCAGCTATTGGACCGCTTCGGTCTCGGCGTGGACGTCCGGACTCCCACCGAGCCCGCCGTCCGCGCGGAGATCGTGCGCCGCCGCCTGGCATTCGAGCGCGAACCCGCCGCCTTCGCCGAGCGCTGGCGCCCCCACGAGTCAGCGCTGGCCGAGTGGATCGCCGCCGCACGGGTGCGGGTCGACCACGTCGCGCTGCCTGAACGCGAGCTGCTGCGGATCACCGGCGCGTGCGCGCGGCTCGGAGTCGACGGCGTCCGCGGCGACATCGTCAGCGCGCTCGCCGCGCGGGCGCTCGCCGCACTCGACGGCGCCGACGAGGTCAGCGAGGACCATGTGCGCCGCGCCGCTGCGCTGGCCCTCGCCCACCGTCGCCGCCGGGACCCCCTCGACGGACACTCCCCGACCGATGACGAGCTCCAGCGCGCGCTCGACCAGCCGCCCGACGACCAGCCGCCTGACGACGAGCCGCCGCCGAGCGATGGCCCCCCGGACGAGGTGCCACGGGCGGCGCGCGGCAACGGCGCACCCCCAGCCACGACGGCCGCCCCCGCCAGGCAGGCGCAGAACGCCGGCCCTGACGGCCGCGTCGCCGAGGGGACGCCCGCCTCGAGCCAGACACCGCCGTCGCCGGATATCCCGGCCCGGCCGCGTACCGATGCGCCGGTCGCCGCGCGGCTGCCGCTCGACGCTCTCACCCTGGCCGGGGCCGGCCGCGGCCCCGCGGGGCGCCGCGCACGGACCGCCGGCACCGGGGCAGGAGCGATCGACACCCGCCCGGCGCTGCACGGATCGGAGGACCTCGCGCTGGTCGCCAGCCTGCGCGCCCGCCTCCTCGGTGCCGGCCCGGGCCACCTGCGCGAGCACATCCGCGCCGGGCGCGAGGCGACCTTGCTCTGCCTGGTCGTCGACGCGAGCGGGTCGATGGGCGCCCAGCGACGCCTGGCCCGCGTCAAGGGCGCGCTGGTCTCGCTGCTGCGCGACGCCTACGCGCGCCGCGATCGCGTGGCGGTGATCGCCTTCCGCGACGACGCCGCGCAACTGCTCGTCGCCCCGGGCGCCCCGCTTGAGCGCGCCGCCGCCGCGCTTGCCTCCCTGCCAACGGGCGGGCGCACGCCGCTCGCTGCCGGCCTCCACGCCGCCGAGCGGCTGGTCGACCGCGAGTCGCTGCGCGACTCGACGCGCCGCTCGATCGCTGTGGTGCTGACCGATGGCCGCGTGGCCGACCCCGACGGTGCCATCCCGCGAGCCGCCGCTGCACTCGGCCGGGCGGCCCATGTCGTGGAGGTCGTCGACACCGAGGAGGGGCCGGTCCGCGTCGGCCTGGCCGCAGCGCTGGCCGCCGCGGCCGGCGGCCGCGTGCACCCCCTCATCCCCGCGCCTTCGACCTTCAGGAGAGCCGCATGACCGAGCCGACCAGCGACACCCCGGCGGCCAGCCACGGCGGCGGCGACGTCGACGTCCCGCACCGCCACGGCGACAAGGGCAGCGCCGAGCCCAAGCGCCGCAAGCCCCGCGACCGGCCCCTGGTCATCGTCGCCACGGGCAGTGGTAAGGGCAAGAGCACCTCGGCGTTCGGGATGCTCATGCGCTCCTGGGCGCGCGGCTATCGCTGCGGCGTCTTCCAGTTCGTCAAGTCGGGCAAGTGGAAGGTCGGCGAGGCCAAGGCCGCCGCGGCGCTGGGCGGGATCGACTGGGAGAAGATGGGCGACGGCTGGTCGTGGCTATCCAAGGACCTCGGCGAGTCGGCCGATCTCGCGCGCGAGGGCTGGGCCGAGGTCAAGCGGGCGATCGCCGAGGAGCGCTACGAGTTCCTGCTGCTCGACGAGATCACCTACCCGATCAAGTGGGGCTGGATCGAGGTCGATGACGTCGTCGCCACGCTGCGCGACCGGCCGGGCTTCCAGCACGTCGTGATCACCGGCCGCGACGCCGCGCCCGAGCTGGTCGACCTCGCTGACCTCGTCTCGGAGGTCTTCAAGGTCAAGCATCCGATGGACCAGGACATTCGCGCTCAGCAGGGGATCGAGTGGTAGCCGTCCTGGTCATCCTCGACGGAGCGAGCGAGCCGCCGGGCCTCGCGCCGACCAGCCTCGAGCGCGCGCGGACCCCTGTCCTCGACCAGCTCGCCAGCGAGGGAACGTTGATGCGGCTGGCCACGGTGGGGCCGGGGCTTTCGCCCGGCTCGGAGGCGGCCATTCCCGCGCTGCTCGGCTGGGCGCCGCCGGCACCGGTCGACCGCGCCGCGCTCGAGGCGGCCGCGCGCGACATCGCCGTGCCCGCCGGTCAGCGAGCCTGGCGCATCGATGTCCGCTGCGGCGGGCGACGCGCGCCCGGCGCCGCGACGCACCGCATGGCGACCGCGCTGCGATGCGAGCTGCCGGGCCACGCCGTGCACGCCATCGGCGGCCACCGCCTGCTCGTCTGCGGGGCCGCGCCATTGCCGGCCGCGCTCGCCCGGCGCCCCGCGCTGCGCGTGTGGCCCGACGGTGTGCTGCCACCGCGCGTCCTGGGAAGCGACACGGTCGTGGTCGCCGCGCCGGGCGCCGCCGCGGGTGCAGGCCGGCTGATGGGCGCCACCGTCGTCGTGCCCCCGGGCGCCACCGGCCGCCCCGACACCGACCTCGCGGCGAAGACGAGCGCCGCGCTGGACGCACTGCGCCGCGCGGGGCGCGTCGTGGTCCACGTCGGCGGGCCCGACGAGGCGGCCCACGAGCGCGACGCCGCCGGCAAGGTCGCCCTGCTTGAGCGCATCGACCGCGAGCTGCTCGCGCCCCTCGCAGCAGCCATCCGCGCGACGGCCGCGACGCTGACCGTCTGTCCCGACCACGGCTGCGACCCGGCGAGCGGCGAGCACGACGGCCTGCCCGTCCCCTGCCTGACCTGGCCCGGCGCGACGCACACGGCAGATAGGCGGCTCACTGAGCGCGACGTCGTGAAGCTGCCCGTCAGACCGCTCGACCGGCGGTGGGAGGCCGCGTGATCGGGCGCGTCGTCATCGCGGGCACCAGCTCAGGCGCGGGCAAGACGACCGTGGCCTGCGGGTTGATCGGCGCGCTGCGCGCCCGTGGGCTCACGGTGCAGGGCTTTAAGGTCGGCCCCGACTACATCGACCCCAGCTACCACGCGCTCGCCTCGGGCCGCCCTGGCCGCAACCTCGATGCATTCCTCAGTGGGCCCGACCTGATCGCGCCGCTCGTGCGCCACGGTGAGCCCGGAGCAGACCTCGCGGTGATCGAGGGCGTCATGGGGCTGTTCGACGGCGCCTCCGGACGCGGCGAGCTGGCCTCCACCGCGCATGTCGCCAAGCTGCTGCAGGCGCCGGTCCTGCTGGTCGTTGACGCCGCTTCGATGGCGCGCTCCGCGGCCGCGATCGTGCATGGCTACCGCACGTTCGATCCCGAGGTCCACATCGCCGGCGTCGTGTTCAACAAGGTCGGCTCCGACCATCACGAGGAGCTGCTGCGCGATGCGGTCGCCGACCTCGGCGTGCCGGTGCTCGGCGCGCTGCGCCGCGACGAACGGATCGTCGCGCCCGAGCGCCATCTCGGCCTGATCCCCGCCGGCGAGCACGCCGCCCGCACGCGCACCGCCCTGGCCGCGCTCGCCGAGGCGATGACCCGCTACGCAGCCCTCGAAGCGATCGAGCGGCTCGCCCGCGCCGCACCTGACCTCCCGGGACCGGCCTGGAGCCCGGAACCCGACAGCGACCCCGTGTCCGGGATCCGCATCGCCATCGCCCGCGGCCCGGCGTTCTCGTTTCACTACGAGGAGAACCTCGAGCTCCTGGCCGCCGCGGGCGCCGAGCTGGCGCCATTCGACCCGACCATCGACGAAGCGCTCCCGCCAGGAGCCGGCGCGCTCGTGCTCGCCGGCGGCTTCCCCGAGGTCTTCGCCTCCGAACTGGAGGCGAACGCGCCGCTGCGCGCCGCCGTCGCCGCGTTCGCCGAGGACGGCCGACCGATCCTCGCCGAGTGCGCCGGCCTGCTCTACCTCTGCACCGACCTCGACGGGCGCGCGATGTGCGGCGCGCTGGCCGCCCGCGGCCGGATGACCGGTCGCCTGACCCTCGGCTACCGCGAGGCGGCGGCCGCCACCGCGACACCGTGGATCGACCCCGGCGAGAAGGTCCGCGGCCACGAGTTCCACTACTCCGCGATCCAGCCCGTTCTCCCCAACGCCCCGCCGGCGTGGACTCTCTCGGCCCGCGGGACCGACCGGGCCGAGGGGCTCGTCGCCGGGTCGATCCAGGCCAGCTACCTTCACGTCCACTGGGCCGCACACCCGTACCTCGCGCTGCGGCTCGCCCGCGCCGCGGCGGCGCGGCCTGTCGCGGCGTGAGCCTGGCGCTGGTCATCGGCGGCACCCGCTCTGGCAAGAGCGCCCACGCCGAGCGGCTGGCGCTCGCCACCGGCCTGCCCGTCCGCTACGTGGCGACCGCCGACGCCTCGGACCCCGTGATGGCAAAGCGCATCGCCGCGCACGCCGCGCGACGGCCCGCCGCGTGGACGACCGTTGACGCGGGCGACGGGCTCGCCCACGCCGCCGAGTCCGCCGGCGAGGCGTGCGTGCTCGTCGACGGGCTGGGCACGTGGATCGCGGGGGCCCTGCACCGCGCGGGTGCCTTCGACGCACCGGACGGCGCGGTGCTCGAGCGCGTCGCCAACGAGGTGCGCGCACAGGTCGACCGGCTCGCGGGCGCAAGCCAGCGGGCGAGCGTGATCGTCGTCGCCGAGGACGCCGGCCGCGGCGTGCTGCCCGCCGACGCCGCGTCGCGCGCGTGGCTGGACCTGCTCGGGGAGGCGACCCAGCGCCTGTCCGCCATCGCCGGACGGGTCGACCTCATCGTGGCCGGTCGCCCGATCGCGCTGAGCGCGCCCGCCGATCCCGCCGCCGGTCTGCGCCACCACGGCGACCGCGACGTGCTGCCCGGTGACGCCGACCATGCGGTCAACGTCCTCGCCGGCGGCCCACCGGCCTGGCTGCACGATGCGCTGGGCGCCGCGCTCGACGGCGCCGTCGAGCGCTACCCCGACGAGTCCGAGGCGATGGCCGCGCTCGCCGCGCTCCACGGCCGCGAGCCGGAGGAGATCGTGCCCACCAACGGCGCGGCCGAGGCGCTATGGCTCCTGCCGGGCGCCCTGCGCCCGCGGCTGGCCGCCTGCGTGCATCCGGGCTTCACCGAGGCGGAGGCAGCGCTGCACGCCCACGGGGTCCCGGTCGTTCGCGTACTGCGCGACCCCGACGACGGCTTCGCCCTCGACCCGGCTGCCGTTCCGGACGAGGCGGACCTCGTGATCGCCGGCAACCCGGCGTCGCCGAGCGGCACGATCGACCCTGCATCGGCACTGCTCGCGCTGCGCCGCCCTGGCCGCGTGGTCGTCGTCGACGAGGCGTTCATGGGCCTCGTGCCCGGCGAGCCGGCGTCGTTGGCCGGCGAGCGCCTCCACGACGTCGTCGTCGTGCGCAGCCTCACCAAGGCGTTGGGCGTGCCCGGCCTGCGAGTCGGCTACGCGATCGCCCCTGACCCGCTGGCCCGGCGGCTGCGCGCCGTGCGGCCACCGTGGTCGGCCAACGCACTCGCGCTCGCCGCGCTGACGGCCGCGGCCGCCCGCCCGGACGCGCTCGCCGCCACCGCGCACCGCGCCGCCGCGGAGCGCACAGACCTCGAGCGGCGCCTAGCCAGCGTCAGCGGCGTGCGGGCATGGCCGTCGGCGGCGAACTTCTGCCTCGTCGAGGTCGCCGACGGCCCCGCGGTGCTCGCCGCCCTGCGCGCGCAAAGGATCGCGGTGCGCCCGGCGGCGTCGTTTCCGGGTCTCGGCCCCGGCCACCTGCGCATTACTGCACGCGACCCCGAGCGCAACGCGCGCCTCGCCGCCGCGCTCGCGGAGGCAGTCGCGTGAGCGGCGCGCGGATCGTCGTCGTCGGCATCGGCGCCGATGGCTGGGCTGGCCTCGGAGAAGCCGCGCGCGCCGCGATCCTCGCAGCCGACGAGGTCGTCGGGTCGCGGCGGCAGCTGGACCTGCTCCCGCCCGACGCACCCCCGACCCGCGCGTGGCCCACACCGATCGATCCGCTGGTCGACGAGCTCGCCGCGCTCCCCGCCGGCTCGGTCTGCGTACTGGCCAGCGGCGACCCGATGCTGCACGGGATCGGCGCCACGCTCGCGCGGCGCATCGGCCCCGATCGGCTCGCGGTCATCCCCCACCCCTCGGCGTTCGCGCTGGCGTGCGCACGGCTCGGGTGGCCCGCCGCGGACGTCGAGCTCGTCAGCGCCGTCGCGCGCACCCCAGACGTCGTGGCCCGCGTGCTGCAGCCCGGCCGCCGGACGGTCGTCTACGCCACCGGCGCGACCGGCGCCGCCGAGGTCGCAGCGGTGCTGTGCAGCCGGGGCTTCGGGCCCAGCCGCTTCGTCGTCCTTGAGCAGCTCGGCGCGACCGCCGAGCGGATCGTCGAGAGCACCGCCGACGCCTGGGGAGACCGGCCCGCCGACGCACTGCACGCCATCGCCATCGACTGCGCCCCCGCCGTCGGTGTGCCGCTGCACGCGCGCGTTCCCGGCCTGTCCGACGAGGCCTACGACACCGACGGCCAGCTCACCAAGCGCCACGTCCGCGCGATCACCGTCGCGGCTCTCGCTCCCACGCCCGGTGCCGTCCTGTGGGACGTCGGCGCCGGCAGCGGCTCGATCGCCATCGAGTGGCTCCGCGCCGAGCCCACCGCACGGGCGATCGCCATCGAGGCGCGCGGCGACCGCGCCGATCGGATCGAGGCCAACGCGCGGACGCTTGGAGTACCTGCGCTGGAGCTCGTTCGCGGCAGCGCGCCCGGCGCATTGGACGGCCTGGCCCAGCCCGACGCCGTGTTCGTCGGCGGAGGCCTCGCCGCCGAAGGAGTCCTCGACTGCTGCTGGCGCGAGCTTGCGTCCGGCGGGCGCCTCGTCGCAAACGCCGTGACGCTTGAGAGCGAGCAGATCCTCGTCGCAGCCCACGATCGACGCGGTGGCGAGCTGATCCGTATCGCGATCTCGCACGCGGAGCCGATCGGCGAATTCACGGGCTGGCGCGCTGCACTGCCGGTCGTGCAGTGGTCCGTGCGGAAGACGTCGTCATGACCGTCCACTTCATCGGCGCCGGGCCGGGGGCCCCTGACCTCATCACGGTGCGTGCCCAGCGGCTGATCGCAGCCTGCCCGGTCTGCCTGTACGCCGGCGCGCTCGTGCCCGAGGAAGTGTCGGCGCACGCCCCTGCTGGCGCGCGTGTCGTGGACACCCAGCACCTGACGCTCGACCAGATCATCGCGGAGCTCCGCGCCGCCCACGCGCGTGGCGAAGACGTCGCGCGGCTGCACTCGGGCGACCTGTCGATCTACAGCGCCGCCGCTGAGCAGATGCGCCGACTCGACGCGCTCGGCATCCCGTGGGACGTCACACCGGGCGTGCCCGCCTTTGCCGCCGCCGCTGCCTCCCTGCGCCGCGAGCTAACCATCCCCGAGGTCGCGCAGACGGTGATCCTCACCCGCTACAGCCACCGCGCATCGTCGATGCCGAAGGGCGAGGACCTCGCCGGGCTCGCCGCCCACGGCGCAACCCTCGCCATCCACCTGGGGGCACAGGCCATCGAGGAGATCGTCGTCACGCTCACGCCGCACTACGGCGCCGCGTGCCCTGCCGCGGTCGTCGCCCGCGCGAGCTGGCCCGACGAGCTGGTGCTGCGCGCGCCGCTAGCCGAGATCGCCGCGCGGGTCCTCGACGCCGGCGTCGAGCGGACGGCAACGATCTTCGTCGGTCCGGCACTCGCCGCCGCCGGCTTTCGCGACAGCCGCCTGTACTCGCCGGCGCGCGAGCGACCCGAGACCAGAGCGGCGGTGAGCGACGGGCGCGTGATTGGCCCGGGGGACCGGTGAGCCCGGGACGCATCCTGATCCTCGGCGGCACCGCCGAGGCGCGCGAGCTTGCCGCGTCGCTGCACGCTGAGGGTGTGGCCGTTACCTCCTCGCTCGCAGGCCGCGTGAGCCGCCCCCGCCTGCCCGCCGGCGCGGTCCGCGTCGGCGGCTTCGGCGGACCCCGGGCGCTGGCCGCGTGGATCGCCGAGCACAGGGTCACCGCGGTGGTTGACGCGACCCACCCGTTTGCCGAGCGCATCTCCGCCTCCGCTGCGCAGGCCTGCCCGCACGCCGGCGTGCCGCTGCGGCGCCTCGAGCGGCCAGGCTGGACGGAGCGCGACGGCGACCGCTGGCACCGGGTCGCCGACCTCGATGCGGCGGCTGCGGCCATCCCTTCGCTCGGCCGCCGCGTGCTCCTGACCACCGGACGCCAGGGACTCCCCGCCTTCGCCGGCGTCGAGAGCGCGGGGTTCTTGATCCGCTGCGTGGACCCACCCGACCCGCCGCTACCGCCCTGTCACGAGCTGCTGCTCGACCGCGGTCCCTACACCGTCGACGGCGAGCTGGCGCTCATCGACCAGTACGAGGTCGATCTCGTGGTCACCAAGGACAGCGGCGGCGGCCACACCGCCGCCAAGCTCGAGGCCGCCCGCCTCCGCGAGCTCCCGGTCATCGTCGTGCGCCGGCCGTCGCGGCCGCCGAGGGCGGTGCCGGTGGTCGTCGCCGTCGACGAGGCGCTCGCCTGGGCGCGCGATCAAGCCGGGTAGCGCCGCGGCGTGTAGACCCGCACCGGCCCCCCGCCATTGCTCACCGTGCGCGTCGTGGACGAGCCCACGATCAGCAGCGTGCGCATGTCGACGACATCGAGATCAAGCGCCTCGAGCGTGGTCACCGTGACCGACTCCTCCGGGCTGCCAACCGCTCGCCCCACCACGACCGGAGTCGATGGCTCGCGATGACGGCGCAGGACGACGAAGGCGCGCGCCAGCTGGTCGCGGCGCGTGCGCGACGCCGGGTTGTAGAGCGCAAGGACGAGGTCGGCCGCACCGGCGGCGTCGAGCCGGCGCTCGACCACCTCCCACGGCTTGAGCTGGTCCGACAGCGACACGACGCAGAAGTCGTGGCCCAGCGGCGCGCCGACGCGCGCCGCCGTGGCCTGCATCGCTGACAGGCCGGGGACGACGCGCACCTCGACCGCGGCCAGCTCGGCGTCGGCGTCGACGACCTCGAGCACCGCGGCGGCCATCGCGAAGATCCCCGGGTCGCCCGAGGATACGACCGCTACCCGCGATCCGGCGGCCGCCAGCTCCAGCGCGTGCCGGGCGCGCTCGGCCTCGACGCGGTTGTCGGTCGCGTGACGGCGCTGCCCGCGGCGGTGAGGCACGCGCGCGAGGTACGTCTCGTAGCCGACAAGCTCGTCGGCGCCGGCCAGCTCAGCGCGCGCCTCGGGCGTCAGCCAGTCCGGCCCCGCCGGCCCGAGGCCGACCACCGCGACACTGCCCGGATGCCCGTTGCGCTCGGCCGACGTGGCGGCCGGGACGAGCACGAGCGACATGTACGGCACGTCGCCAGCAACTTCGAGCAGCGACACGATGAGCTCCTCGGGCGCGCTGGCCCGCTCGACGTACACGCCGCGTGCCGCGACGCCCGCGCGCTCGGCGGCCCCGCGCACGCCCTCAAACGTGCGGCCCAGCTTGAGTACGACCGCCGCGTCCGTGCTGCGCAGCCACGCTTCCAACACGTCCGGCGGCAGCGTCCCCGGCAGCACCGTCAGCACGTCATCACGCTTGGCCAGCGGCTGGCCCGCCGAGGCCGCCGCCGCGCTGAACGAGGTTATCCCCGGCACCACCTCGGTCGCGTAGCGATGGGCCAGCCGCTCGTGGAGGTACATGTAAGACCCATAGAAGAACGGGTCGCCCTCGCACAGGACGGCCACGTCGCGCCCCTTGTCGAGGTGGCCCGCCAGGTTCTCGGCAGCGTCATCGTAGAACTCGCGCAGCGCCACCTCGTAGCCGCCCGGATGGTCGGTCTGCTCGGTGGTGACCGGGTAGGTCATCGCGACCTCGAGCTGCGTGTCCCCTAGGTAAGGCGCGGCGATGCGCCGCGCCACGCTCCGGCCATGCCGAGCAACCGGGTACGCGACAACGTCGGCGGCTTCGATCACCCGCCGCGCCTTGATGGTCACCAGCTCGGGATCCCCCGGCCCGACACCGACGCCGAACAAGCGGCCCGCGCTGGTCATGGCTGTCGCGTCACTCATTCGGCGGGACTCGCGAGTGCGTTGACGGCCGCGGCGGCGATCGCGCTGCCGCCCCGCCGCCCGTGGACGACGAGGTGATCGAGTCCCGCCGGATGCTCAGCGAGCGCGGCCTTGGACTCGGCGGCCCCGATGAACCCGACCGGCACACCGATCACGGCAGCGGGGCGATCGGCGCCCTCCTCGACTAGCTCCAGCAGTCGAAACAGTGCCGTCGGCGCGTTACCCACCACGACGACCGCGCCGCCGAGTCGCTCGCGCCAGAGCTCCAGCGCCGCGGCGGTCCGCGTTGTGCCCAGCTCCTGGGCCAGCCCCAGGACCGCTGGGTCCGACAGGGTGCAGACCACATCGTTGCCGGCGGGCAGCCGCGCGCGCGTCACCCCCGACGCCACCATTGCCGTATCGCACAGGATCGGCGCTCCGGCGCACAACGCCCCTTCCGCCGCCGCGCCAAAGCCGGACGACGCGGCGACGTTGGCGGCTAGGTCGACCATCCCGCACGCGTGGATCATCCGGACGACAACGCGCTCGAGCACCGGGTCGAGGCCCTCAAGGTTCGCCTCGGACCGGATGGTCGCAAACGACCGCCGGTAGATCTCGGCGCCGTCGCGGACGTACGTGCTCACTTGTACGTCCCCGCGAGCAGCTCGATCGCCTGCGCCTCGTCGCCGACCAGCACGGTCTCGTCGCGGTGCTCCACCGTGACGCCGGCCTCCGTGGCTGTGACCGCGATCGGCACGTACGGCGGACGGCCGCAGCCACGCTCGCATCCCGACCAATGCTCGGTTGGCAAGCCGGGGCCGCGCACCCTTGCGCGGTGAGCCGCGCCCGCCCGCACGTCGGCGCGCGCACGCGCGCACGCGCCGAGCCCCGAGCACGCCGAGAGCCCCCACCAGCCGGAGTCCTCCGACACAGCCAAGCCCGCAGCCTGGAACTCGTCGACCAGGCCCGCAGCGTCGTCGGGCGCGACATCGACGATCGTCACCGTTCGGCGCAGCGACAGGCGCGCGTCACCCGGCAGCACGCCGAGGTCGAGCCGGCCGAGCGGAGGCAGGACCGTGACCGCCCTTCGGCCGTCGCGCTGCTCGAGCACACCCAGCGCCAGCGGCTCGTCCCGCGCCGGGGACGCGAGCTGCGGCAGCATCGATCCGCCCCGGCGGCAAGCGATCGTCCTAGCGCCGGCCTCCAGCTCCCCCATCCGCCACACGGCGTCGCCCCGCGCGGCTACGAGGAACTCACGGGCGGCGTCGAGGGCCAGCGCGACCGCCTCCCCCGGGGCCGCGAGCAGATCCGTGGGCTCGCCGGCGAGGATGAGCCGAAACGCGTCGCTCGCCTCCGCCCGCAGCTCGATGTCGGCGCCTGCTCCGCCCAGCGTTCCGCTGCCGTCTTCGACGGCGAACAGGAACCGGCCCGGCAGGCCCGCCAGCGCGGGATCGGCGCACAGGCCCCAATCGAGCGCGTCGACGACACCGTCGGTCGGCGCCAGCGCCACCGGGTGACGGCCGCCGAGCGGGCTCGCGACGATGTTGCGCACCCGGTCGTGCTTCGTAGAGGGCAGCAGCCCAGCCGCCCACAGCCGGTCCGCCGCCGCAGCGGCATCGCCGTCACCGAGCCCCCGCACCTGGAGGTTGGCCCGCGACGTGATCTCCACTATGCCGTTGCCCAGCTCGGCGAGGTCGGCGATCGCGGCCCGTCCCGTCTCGGTCAGACGACCACCCGGAAGGCGGACGCGCAGAAGGCCCCCGTCGCCCGCGGGATGCAGGCGCAGGACACCGGGGCAGCGGTCGGCGGAAGGTCGTGCCGCAACGGCGGAGCGATCGGCACGGCATGGGTCCATCGAGTACCTCCTGGGAAGAACGCGTTCCCGAAAGCGGCGGTCGCGATGGCGTGAGTTCCTGACTTTCGGGAGAGCTCCCGATCACAGTGGCGCGACCGTCCCGGCGTCTCACCGGGTTCCTCTCCGCCATCGCGCTGACCGCAGGAGCATACCCCTCGTCGACGGCTCATGGCCATCGCGGTTATGCTGCCCGCGAACGTGTGACGGTGCGAGGAAGCCGGTGCAAGACCGGCGCGGTCGCGCCACTGTGACTGAGGTGCCCAGGGGCATCCAGAAGCCAGACACTCCGCCGAGCACACGGACCTGACCCCATACCGGGACGCGTGATCCCGAAGGAGGCACCACCATGTCGGACGTCGTCGTCGAGCGGGGAGCACTCAGCCCTCCCGCCCCGATCGTCTCGCCCGGCGAGCTACTGCCCTACGCGGTGTTCGCCGGCGTGATCCTCATGCTGCTGATCTACTTCGTCGGCGCCGAAGAGGGCGCCGCGTCGCTGGTCGGCGGGCACTACGTGCACGAGTTCGCACACGACGCTCGCCACCTGCTCGGCTTCCCCTGCCACTAGGAGGGTCATGATTCGGCCCCTGCTGGTGCGGGGCATGCTCGTCGGCCTCGCCGCCGGCCTGCTCGCCTTCGCCGTCGCGTTCATCTTCGGAGAGCCCCAGGTCCAGCACGCGATCGACTTCGAGACCCACCTGGCCCGTCTACACCACGAAGCGCCCGGACCGGGCCTCGTCTCCCGCGGCGTCCAGCGCTCGATCGGACTGCTCACCGGCACCGTTGTGATGAGCATCGCCCTGGGAGGCATCTTCTCGCTCGTCTTCGCCTGGGCCTACGGCCGCATCGGCGCTATGGGCCCCAGGCTGACCGCCGCGGTCCTCGCCCTCGGCGCGTACCTGACGATCACCCTTGTGCCGTTCACGAAGTACCCGGCCAACCCCCCGACCATCGGCAACCCCGACACCATCGACCGCCGCACCCTGCTGTTCATCGCGATGATCACGATCACGATCCTCGCCGCCATCACCGGCAGCCGGATCAGGCGGCAACTGCTTCCGCGGCTGGGGTCCTGGAACGCCGGATTCCTCGCGGTCGGAGCGTTCCTGGCCGTGATCGCGGTAGCACAGCTCGTCCTCCCCGCTGTGCACGAGACGCCGAAGGGCTTCCCGGCCGACGTCCTCTGGCGATTCCGGATCGCCTCACTCGGGATCAACGCCACCATCTGGGCAACGATCGGGCTCGGCTTCGGCGCGGTCGCCGAGCGCCTACTCGCCCCACGGCCCGCCCGCCGGCCCTCAGTCGCCGTTCAGGCACCGGCACGCCAGTAGGCCGCGGCCCGGCTTCGGCGGCGAGCCTCAGCACCGCAGACCCGAGCGCGGGCTTCCCGTCGTTTCGGGGCCATCAAGAAGTACTCAGGCGTTCCCCGCGAGCCGCTTCGCCGGCCGGGCGCAGGAGCGCGGCCGCGGCGAGTGCGGCGACGGCGGCGGCGGTGAGCGTCGCCGAGGTGAAGGCGGTGGCCTGGTTGAGGAGGCCGGCGAGGAAGGGCGCGGCGGCCAGCCCGGTGGCGTAGGCGAGGTTGTAGAGCGCGTAGAGGGTGCCGTAGGCGGGTGGGTCGTCGCGTTCGGCGATGTCGGCGATCATTGTCAGCGTCGGCGTGAGCAGCCCGGCGGCGCCCATGCCGATGACGGCTAGGGCGGCGGCGAGCAGCCATGGGCTCTCCAGGAATGCTGCGGCAGCCAGGCCGGCGGCGGCGAGTGCCGCTCCGGCAGCACTGAGTCGTTGCGCCGAGATCGTCCGCTGCGCCAGGCCGACAAGTGGCGGGCCCACGGCCGCGGCGAGCGCGCCGGCCCCGAAGAGCAGGCCGATGGTCGTGCGCTCCAAGACCCAGTGTGCTCCGGGCGTGGAGGGGCAGGATCGGCTCCAAGACTGCAATGACGGCGGCTCCGAGCGCGGTCAGCCCGGCGATGCGCAGCAGGTCGGGGCGCCGACGGAGCGTGGGGACGCGCTCGGCCAACGCGCGCTGCTGAGCCGCCGGCAGCAGTGTGAGGCGGGCGACCGCGTCGGCGATCGCGACGGCAGCGCCAAGCAGGAAAGGTGCGTGGGGCCCGAGCCAGTCGCCCAGCGCGCCGCCGAGCGGTGGGCCCGCGAGGACGCCGACGCCGACCGCGACAGCGCGATGCCCATCGCCGGGCCGCGCGTCCTGGGGGGATGGGTCTCGGCGATCAGGGCGAGGCTGGCCGTCCAGGTGACTGCGGCCGCGGGGCCCTGCAGCGCCCGAGCGGCGCCCAGCAACGCGGGCGCGGCGACGACGACGAGCAGGAGCGTCGCGGCGGCCAGCGCGCCGAGCCCGGCGAGCATGGTGCTGCGCGTGCCGAGACGGTCCACGGCCAGGCCGGCGATCGGCGTAAACGCCAGAAGCGCGGCCGCGTAGGCGGCGAAGAGCAGACCGACGCCGACGCTCGAGGCGCCCTGGTCGCTGGCCAGCAGCGGGAGCACGGGGACCGCGAGCCCGTACAGCAGCGCATCGGTGAACAGCGCCAGCGAGGCGACGGTCAACGCCGCGCGCGGCCCATGTTTCCCACCTTCCTTCACTACGGTGAAGATAGCGTATGCTGTAGTGAAGATGCGAGCAGAGCTGGGAGAGCAGCTACGCGACGCGCGCGCGACGCGTGGCTTGTCGCTCGAGGCGGCCAGCCGGGCGGCGAAGATCTCTCAGGGCTACCTGCACAAGCTCGAGGCCGGCCGGGTCGAGAACCCCTCGCCGCGCGTACTGCAGCGACTCAGCCAGGTCCTCGGCGTGCCCTACGGGCGACTCATGGAACTCGCCGACTACCTGATGCCCACCGACGCGGTGAGTGCCGAGTCCGGGCAGCGTTCCCCAAAGGAGGTGGACATGACAGCGAAGACAACCGACGAACCCGCGACCAATCGGGAACTGGCAAGGCTGCTCGAGGCGGTACTGCGCGAGCTCGCCGAGGTGCGGCACGGCCAAGACGAGCTCGCGAGCGCACTCAAGCGGATCGCCTCCGGCGAGGAGTAGACGGCCCCAGGGCTGACGGGCGCGGGCACGCGCGTGAGGCGCTTCGTCCGCTACGGTCACGCCGACGGCAAACCGGGGGGTCCCTATGCGAGGGGCTGAGAGGGCGCTTCCTAGCGCCGACCCGCCGAACCTGATCTGGGTCATTCCAGCGAAGGGAGGACATCGTGAGTCAGGCACGCCAGCCGGCGGACGCGGCGAACTCGAATGACCGCTTCTCCGCGGAGCTATGGTCGGGGATCGAGGGGACCTACCAGGCGATCCTCGAGCATCCGTTCATCACGGGCCTGAGCGACGGCTCGCTCGAGCGCGCGGCGTTCGCGTTCTACGTCGTCCAGGACGCCCACTACCTACGCGAGTACGCCCGGGCGCTGAGCGTGGCCGCGGCACGGGCCCCCGCGGAGGCGGACATCGCGATGTTCAATGAGCACGCGGCCGGGGCGATCGCGGTCGAGCGTTCGCTGCATGAGGGGTTCTTCGCCGACCTCTGCCTCAGCGAGGAGGACGTTGCGCGCACGCCGATGGCCCCCACGAACCTCGCCTACACGAGCTACCTGATCGCCACCGCCTACGCCGGCTCCTTCGCCGAGCTGCTCGGGGCGGTGCTGCCCTGCTACTGGATCTACCAGGAAGTCGGCAGCGCGCTGCTCGAGCGGGGATCGCCCGATCCTCTCTACGGGCGCTGGATCGAGACCTACGGCGGCGAGGAATTCGCCGAAGTGGTCACGGCGGTCCTCGCTCTAACCGACCGGCTCGGGCCGGGGCTCAGCCCGGCGATGCGCGCGAGCGTCGCACAGCACTTCGCCACCACGAGCCGTTACGAGTGGATGTTCTGGGACATGGGCTACCGGCGTGAGCGCTGGCCCATCTAGGCGTGGGCCGTGCCCCTGGCCTTCGCCACGGCCGAGCGCACGAGCTCGCCGACGCCGAACCATCCCCAGTAGATCCGGTGCTTCTGGATCAGTCCGTTATCGATCTCCATCACCTCGGCGATGTCGATCTGCTCCCCGTCGGGAAGCTCACGCGGGTATTCCCAGAACAGCGTCCGCCCGTCGCACAGATAGTCGCCGGTGCGGTACCAGCGCACGAGTTCGTTGGGGCGTCGCCGCGTGCCCTCGGCGAGGAAGCGACGGATCTCCTCATGGCCGCGCAACACGCCAGAGCCAGCGTCGGGAACGATGGCTGGAACGAGCGGGCTTTCAAATACGGCGTCCACCGCGTAGAGCGCCAACAGCCCGTCGACGTCACGACTACGCGCGCGCTCGTGCCAGGCTTCGAAAATTCGTGCGCACTGTTCGCGATCGTCGCCCATTATCTCAGCGCCAACCGCGAGAGGGAACCGATGTTCGTCTCAAGCGCCGACGGCGCGTCGGTTCGGGACCGAGCTGGACTGAGGTCGAGGATACTGCTGCAGGCAGGCGATACACCCGACGCCGAGCTCGCCGTGACCTGGGTCGACGTACAGCCAGGATCCGGGCAGAGACCCCATAGTCACAATCCACAGCAGGTATACGTGATCATCGCCGGCACCGGAAGGATGCGTGTAGCGGACGAAGAGCGGGACGTCTCAGCCGGCGATCTCGTGTTCGTGCCACCGCGGGCCTTGCACGGGATCGTCAACTCCGGTGCTGGGACACTTACCTACGTTTCCTGTGCCACGCCGACCTTCAGCCTCACGGACTTCTACGACACCGGCCAGCTCACAGCCTCGCCAGCTCCGGACCCGCGCTGACACGTAGAGGGATTGCTCTGCGGGACGAGACGTAGGCGATGTGGCGACCCTCATTGACGGGAGATGTTGAGGGCCGCGTGACTGATCCGGACGCGGATGATCAGCTCGGCGAGGGGATCGAGCTGCCCGGCGGGCGGCCGCTATCTGCTGTTCGCCGGTCGCTCGGGTAGATCCAGCCACGACGCCGACGTGGTGCGCGGGTGCACAGTTGGCGCATCAGATCGCCGACGTTCAAGCCGATCTACGCCAGGAGATCCTGTGGGATCTGCGCGCGCTCGAAGCTGCGGATTCGATCACCGACAAGCGAAACGCGGCCGCCGTCTGAAGGGGCCTGGGAGAAGCAAATGTGCGGGCAACGTCCTCTTCAGGTCCTTAAACCTGAGGGTAGCCAAGGCTCGCTCCCACCCGACCTCGACAACTTCGCCCACGAACTCGGGCTCGACCGCGAACGGGTAGGCGCCATGGAGCGCCAACCGCCTTGAGGCATCCGCAAATTCGCCCGACCGCCTCCCCGATCTGCGCCTCGGCGACCGCAAGCCAAGGTGGCGCCCGAACTTCAAGATCCGCCGCCTCAGGGACTTGCGGTAGCGCCGGACTCCGCCGGCCGGCTGAAGCGGAGCAGGAGCTTCTGGTCGCGGTAGTAGTCGAGCCAGTCGAGCAGCCGGCCTCGGTCGCGATGCCCGTGGCCAGCGGTGGGCACGAAGCCAATCGCGAGCCGGGCGGCCCCGGCGTGGAACCCCGCCGCCTCGAAGACGGCGACCACCTCATCGATGTCGTACAGCTCGGGCAGATGCAGCTCCTCGACGTTGGCGCGATGCCACTCCGCCATCAGCGGGCTGGCGGCGTGGACACCCATGACCGCGTAGTACACGCCCCCGGGCACCAGGGCACCGAACATCGCTCGGGCGTGGGCGGGAAGGTCGTGGAGCAGGTACAGCACCTCGTGGCTGAACGCTGCGTCGAAGCCACGCCACCCGGCGGGCATCGTGTCGGCGGCCTTGAACTGGAGCGGCCGCTGCCCGGCCAGCCGCCGGGCGTCCTCGATCGCCCCAGAGGCGGGGTCATAACCAAATCCCTCGGCGATGCCGCACCGATCGGCGAGCAGCCGGAGGAACCCGCCCCGGTTGCAGCCGGCGTCGAGGACCCGGCTGCCGGCGACGTCGAGGTCGATCGTCTGGAGCATCGCCCTCCATACGAACGCGTGCTCGTCCTGCATCGCCTCATCCGCGGCCGCGCCCTGCCAATAGGTCTGGCTCATCGCGCTCAGCTTACGCCGCGAGGCGCGCTCGAAACCCAGGGAAAGAACGTGAAGCCCATCGACCGGGCTACAGACCACATCGCTCAGTCGAGCTTCCGGATTTCGGCGAACCGATATGCCGTCGCGGATGTCTGTTCGAATCCCGCCCCCGCTATTGACGAGACCCCCGCAAAGCGGGGGTTTCGCCGTTGTAGGGGGTCTGCTTCTTCGGCGTCGGGTCAAACCGCGGTCGTGCCTGGATCAAACCGCGGTCGTGCTGTCCACGGCATGCTCGGCATCACGCGCGCGATCGTGAGCGCTAGGAATCCGGGTGTGTTAGTCGCCAAGCCTGGCACTCGCGCGTCCAGCCATCCCCGGTCAGCGTTGCGGCGAGATCCGCGATCACCGTTGGGTAGCCGCGCTCGGAGAGGAGCCGGAACTCTTCCCCCGGGTCACGCCCTAGGGAGATGCCTCCCCAGAATTGGAGTTCGTAGCGCTCTGGATTGGTCTCAGCGACCGAGAGCTCCTTCCTCGTCAGGACGAAGCTCAACCGCTCGCCACGAGAGCCCTTGACCTCGATATACCGGCTCGGATCCGCCGCAATCGTTTCGATGTCGTACCCGAAGCTGTCGCCGACATCCCGTGAGGTGTGGAGGACGTTGTCGACTCCTAGATGCCCCCGTTCACGCCTCAGCGAGTACAGCTCGGCGCGCCAGCCGACACTGTGCTTTTCCTGAACCCACTCCGGCAGGTCGCCGGCTTGTTCCATCGACGAGATGGCGAGGATGTCTCGCAGCAGGGACATCGGGACGGCCAGGTCGTCGCCAGCGCGGTGGGCCGGGTCCCAGTCGAGGAGTGTGCCGACCGTCGGCGCGAGCCGTCGCAGATGGACACGTGGACAGCGCAGCATGCCATCGCGCACCTCGCTTGCCTCGACGAGGCGGGTCAGTTCGTCGTCGAAGACTCCTACCCGCAACACGCCGCCGCCATAGTCGGCCCAGTCACCGCCGGCCAACGCTTCGACCATCTGCCTCCCGAAGTCGCTGAATGACCAGCCGGATCTGGTCGACACTACGATCCCGCAGCGTTGGCAGAAGTCGAGCATGTCTTCGGCGTGGAAGCGGCCGAGGGGTCGGGTCAGATCGCGGAAGGAATCGCCCGACCAGTCCGGCACCTCCCGGTTGTGCAGGGTCTTGAGAGCCTGAGCCGTGACCCCTAGGTCAGGGATGCTCGGAACGAGAGTCACTCACTCCTCGCCGAGCAGATAGCGCAGAAGCGCGCTGAGGTCGGCCGCGCTGCCCTCCGCGGCCCGCAGGGTGTCTTGGTCGTCGAGCCCGGTCCCGCGCAGTTCAGCCTCCTCAAGTAGCATCTGCATCCGGTGCCCCTTCACGCTGAGGGATTGAGCGACAAGCTCATCCACGGCGTCCTGGCCGTTATCGGTCGCCTTGAGGACATGGACCTCGACCGTCACGTCCGGCGGGAGACCGAGCCGATGGATACGGTCGATCGACTGAAGCCAACGCGCGCAGTCGTGTGTCCGATCGAGGTACACGGCGACGAAGCAATTGGAGTGGAGCGAGATCGACTCGGCGCAGGCAGCGGGGTTGGCGACCAGGACGGCAGACCCCCCCTCGGCCAAGAACTGGTCGATGCGGGTTTCACGCGTCTCGTCGGCAGCGGCTGATTCGTCGCTCACATCGGCCGCCGGGACCCGCCCGTCGACGCTGTAGACCGGCACGTCATGCCGGTTTCGGACGAGCTCGGAGAACTGGTCGATGTTGCGGATGAACGATGTCCAGACGACGCACTTTCGCCCCTCCTGCTTGAGCTGGCCGAGGAAGTTCAGCGCCCACTCGAACTTGGCCGGCAGCTCGCCGAACTCGCGATAGCGGTGTAGCCGCTCCATCAGCGTCCCGCTCGGAGCGCTGATCGGTGGGATGTGGAAGAAGCCGTCGGCCTCGTTCAGCAGGTCGGGGTTGCTCGCGGCTTGGATCAACCGAATCGGCCGGGCTCTCCGCAGCGTGTCGATGCGGTCTTGCCAGGAAGCAGCGTCAGGGATGCCCTGCCGCAGGCGGTGGACGATCAGTTCGTAGATGTCGCGCTGCAGGGGCGGCATCGCGATCTCGTGCTCGAAGAACTCCGCGGGCTGGAGGCCGAGCTCGCTCTTCGGAGTGCGAACGAAGAAGGGTTCGAGCTCACCTCGCACGGCGTCGAAGTTGGCATCAGCGCGCGAGGCGTACGCTGCGCGCGACCCCGTGGCTTCCGCGCCAGGCCAGAGGACGTTGAACTGGCTCCAGAGGTCCTTCGGGCCGTGAGGCATCGGCGTCCCGGTCAAGATCATCTTGACCCGCGCATAGCGCGCTACCTCCATCAGCGCCGGCGCCCACTGGCCGCCACGGAAGCGCTTGACGCGGTGCGACTCGTCGACCACGAGCATGACCCGCAGCCGCCGACAGAGGCGTTCCAGCTCGTAGCGGTCGCTGGCCGCAGTGGCGAAGCTCAACAGCAGCAGATCCCCGCGGCCGGCCCGCCGAAAGATTCCCGCCCGGGCAGTGCGGTGCAGGTTGCGCACGCGCCTCACATTCAGCTGGCCGGGCAACGCCGCCTCGGCTTCACGTTCCCAAGGGCGGAAGCAGGACAGAGGTCCCACGACTACCACGACGTCGATGTGCTCCTGTGCGAGGTGCGTGCCGATAACGGCCAAGGCCGTCGCCGTTTTGCCCGCGCCTGGGACGGAGAAGTTCGCGGAGTTGGTTGCGTGGAGGGCGTGCATCAGCCCTTGACGCTGGTGTGGCAGGAGGCAGCTCCGCGAGCGCGGGTGAAACTACGGACCCTCTCGACCTCGTGGGTGAGCGCCAGGTCAGCCTCCTGCCCTTCGGCGCTGACGACGTAGCCGCGGCGGTTGAGTTGCGTGGCTATGCGAACGACGAGGTCGGAGCCCGGATGCCCGCGCGTCGGGCAAACCCACACGTCGTCTGCGCGCTGACAGCCGAGCACGGAACGAAAGAAGAGCGAGTGCCGCGAAGAGTCAAGGCCCGGCCCGGTGATCTGCACGATCTCGCCCTCAAGCCGAACGACGGCCTGGGGCCTCGTGGCGTTCACTCAGCTACTCCGCGCCGGCGCTCTGCTCGTCGAGCGCTTGCTGCGCGGCTTTCGCCCACTCGATAATGCCCTCAATCGTTTCGCGAAGCCCGTCTAGTTCCACGCCGCTGCTCTCGCTGAGAATCTCGGCGGCATCGACCCGGGCAAGGCGGCTCGCCGCTATGCGGACGTGCTTCAGGTGATCGGTGTCCTGGGAGTCGCGTGAGGCCTGGACCGCGACGTCGAGCGCACGCTTGATCCGGGCCTTCTTCGGCGAGAGAGGGCCGGCCGTTGCGGCCTCCTCCTCTTCCTCCTCGTCGTCCTCGTCGTCGTCCTCCTCCGCCGTCCCCCCTGGAACCTCGACGGGAATCTCCTCCTCTTCCTCTTCGGCCTCGTCGGCGATGGCAGAGACCTCCTCGACGAGATCCTCGAAGGCCTTCTGGTCGGTCTTGAGCATGAGTCGGATCTGACGTAGGTCGGGATGCTTGGCACCGACGAAGATGGCCTGGAAACAGAGTTCCAGCATCTCGGGCTCCCGGGCCTCATCCTCCTTGGCCACCCAGGCCATGTTCTTGCCAATATCGCGAAAGCGCTCGACCTGCCTGCGGAGGAGGGGATACTCCCCCGGCTTGCCGAGCCATTCGAGGTAGGCGGTCATGTACTTGATCGCCTGGAGCTGGATCTTGGCGTAGTTCGGATTGTTGCCGACGAGGTCCTGGATCTTCTTTGCCGTCTCCTCGATCGAGTCCTGGTCGTACCAGTCAGTGTCGAGTTTCTCCGCGGCGTCCTTCAGCGTCAGCAGAGCGTTGAGGTCCGAGTAGCGGACCTTGAAGCCCTCGGTCAGCTGCTCGACGGCCTCCATCCTGAAGACCGTGTCGTCGTCGTAGGTCTCCTCATCGAGGATCACGACGTCGACCCAGTCGTAGCCCTCCTTGCCTTTCTCGGCCTGGAGGCGCTTGAGCATCGCCAAGCGCCGGTTGCCGTTGCTGACGAGCCCATCCGGACGGATCCAGAGAGGGCTCTCCTGACCGCGCTTATCCCAGTCGAGCATCAGCCCCTTGGTGTCTTTGCTCGGCTTGCTGACGACCTTGGTGCCCTCGACGTGAGGATCGCTGTCAAGCAGCAGGCCGACTACCGATTCCTCGTCCTCGGCGCTGGACAGCGGATCGAGACCGTGCCCCAGCTCCTCTTCGGCTTCCTGGGCCTCGGCGCGGAAGCGCCGGTTAGAAGGGTTGAGGATCAGCAGGTCGGTTGGTGTCTTGTAGACGGGGACATCGACGAAGGCGTTCTTGGCCCAGATGCGCTGCGTACGCTCGTCAGCGGCGTCGAGCTTCTCCTTTAGCGCGGCGATGCGCTCGTCCCGGGTCACGCCTGCTTCCTCTCGCTCGTGGCTCTAGCCGGCGTTGAGAGTGTTCGCCATCGCCAATCCGAGCGCCATGCTGTGGCGGTCGGCCTCTTCGATCTGCTCGCGGCCCAGCTGCTTGGTCCAGTTCTCGACGCTGTCATGGAGCACGGATTCGACCACAGCCTGGCATGGTCGGCAAACGAAAACGAGATCCCACTCACAGTTTCCGGCGTGAGCGTGGCTGCCGGCACGCCCATCGGCCCAGACCGGGAAGACTGCTGTCACGCGGAAGTCCGCGTCGTTGAGTGCCCGGCCAAGCGCCGTCCAGGCGTCCTCGTGGGCCGAGTGAAAGGTGAAGGTCATTTGGCCGTTGGGCTTGAGCGCCTTGCGCACGTTGGTAAAGGCTCGACCGAGCCGTCTGCCGAACTCGTCGACCGGGTCGTCTCCGACGGGGTAGATCGGTGAGCCGGAGAGTCGTTCGGCGCGCTCTCCCGATGACAGCCAAGCCCGATAGAGCAAGGACAGGTCGGAATAGGGGATGAAGTCGTAGTAAGGCGGGTCTGTGACAACCAGATCGAGCAGGCCGAGCTGGCGCGGAAGCGGCCTGTCAGCAGAGCGACAAGCGACGTAGTGGCGAGCCTCCACGGGGTGGGCGGCGAAGCTGTGGCGCACAACCTCCTCCCGCTGCGGGTCGTAGCTGTGTCGGGCGACCCGCGGCCGCTGGCTGCGCAGCATGCGCTGCATCGTCATCGCCAATGTTCCCCGTCCGCCACCGTCGTGGAGTGGGTTGAGCTCGACGCTCAAGACCGGCATCGAGTAGGCGCGCACTCCGCTGAAGAGGGACGACAGCCGGCCGTAGTCCGTGGCGTAGCCGCACAGAAGGTTGTTCGAGCCGAGCGCATTCGAGAGAGCCAGCGTCAGCGCCTCTTTGACCTCCCTCGGGGCATTCCTGCGCCGCACCCAGGCGAAGGCCTCGGCCAGAACAACTTGCTGGCGCGCCGAGAAGAGATCGGCGACCTTCTCGAAGCCGTACGAGGCCGGACGGCCGCTGTCGACGCCGGCCAGGGGCTGGGCCGGGACGGACCTCCGCTTCTGGGCGGCGCGGCGCGTCCCCGACACCAAGGCTGCGCGGTCGAGCTTGTCCGGCTGACGCAGGTGTCGCCTGCCCTTCGGTTGCGTTTCCTCGACGGCAACGAGGACACGCTCTAGTCGCCCGACGCTAAGCTCCTCGTTCCTGGCACGCACGCCGCAAGTGGGGCACCTGAAGCCCGCGCGCGAGTAGGTCCGCTCACCAAGTCGCCGGCGACGTCCACAGCAACGCAGTTCCTTGCGGCCGGGCTTGAGCTGGTGCAGCTGCAAGCAGTCGGGACAGAAGACGACCATCCCTGGGTCGCGGACCACAGCACCTGCACGCCCGCGCTCACGAACGAGGATTAGGCTGCGGTACAGCAGCGAGCTTTCGCCGCACTCGCGGCACTCCGCTCGGCGCAGCCAGAAGTAGTGCAGCGGCTCGCCGCCACCGGGTCCTACGGCTGGGTAGAGGCCGGCGAACTTCTCACGCAGGTGAGCAAGCAGGTGTTCGGCGTGCGTCTCAAAGGTCGCCCCGTCGAAGCCTGTCAGCTCGGCGCGGGCGACTCGGGCGGCCAGCGGATCGACGTCTATGCCGGTCACGTCGGCACCAAGGCGCGCCGCTTCAACCAGAGTCGTCGCTCCGCCCATGAACGCGTCGCCGACGTGCAGGCCGCTTAGCGGATTGCCGTCGTCGGTGAAAAGACGCCAGAACTCCTCGTCGCTGGCGCCGGCGGGAAGGGCCGAGGCCAGCAGCAGAGCTCTGATGACGCCCGGTGGCCGGCGCGCCCACCACTTATGCACCGAGTAGACGTGGTCCTTGCTGTAGCGGTCGGACCGAGCGAGCTCGGAAACGGTCTCGAAGGGGAAGCGCTCCTCCAGGAGGGTTTGGGCATGGAGTACGCCTGATGCCGAGGGGCACAAAGGGGCGGCGTGGGTGACGGGCCTTGGAGCCACGAACTGAGCATAGGGCGGCCACCGGACTCGGGCCCGGACGGACGGTCGGTGGTTGGCATGCCCGAGACGAAGCGCCCCGCGCCGGTACCGCGCCGTGAGGGGCACAGTAGGCCTTGACATGCTCCGGATCCGATCGGGGCCTCACGTGCGAAACGAAGCTGAACTCCCCGCGGCGCCGCTGACAAGGCTGGCGATTTGGGACGCCGCTTCGCCTGCATCCCGGGGATCACGTGCGCGTACTGCTTCAGTGTGAACGTGGGCGACTCGTGTCCCAGGCGCTCGCTGCTCACCTTCAGGGGTACGCCGGCCTTGACTGCGAGCGTCGCGTGCGTATGGCGGAGGTCGTGCAGCCGGATTCGGCGGAGGCCCGCGTTCTTGACCAGCCGCTGGAACGCCTGGCTGAAGCTGTCCGGGTGGATCGGCCGGCCGTTCTCCTTGGCCACCACGAGATCCTGCTCGGAGTAGTCCGAGCCCCATCGAGCACGCTCGAGCTGCTGCGCGGCGTAGTGCGCGCGGAGCTGCTCGACGGTCCGGGGATCGAGGTCGATGACGCGCGCCTGGTGACTCTTCGGTGTCGAATTCAGGACGACGTAGGCGACGGAGACAACCGCCTGGCGGACGGAGAGCCGCACGCCTTCCAGATCGATGTCCTTCCATCGAAGACCGAGCGCCTCGCCTCTGCGCATCCCGGTCATGGCGGCGAGACGCCAGGCCGGTCCGAGGCGCGAGTCCTGCGCGTGATCCAGAAATCGTGCGAGTTCCTCGGCCTCCCAAGCTCTGGTACGTCGTGGTCGACATCGGGCGGGACGCAGACGGGCATCGTCGCCAGAAGTGGCATGGTGGGTTCGCGACCCGGCGCGAAGCCGAGGTCGCCCGGGCCAAGCTCGTCAACGACCTACACACCGGCTCGTACGTCACGCCGGATCGGCTGACGCTCGACGAGTGGGTCCGCAGGCCGCTGTTCGCCCGAGTCCGAGCAGGGCGGCGGTCTCCTCGATCGTAAGCGTCGCCTGCCGGTCGATCTGATCGACGGCGAGGGTCGTAGCCTCTTGCATGTCGGGACCTCCTTCGTATGTCTCGGCCAGGCCCCGGGGTGTTTGCGCACCGCCGGGGCCGACTAGGTTTGATTACAGATGTAATCTAGAGAGGGCGTCGGACGGAACCGACTACGGGTGTAACCTCGACTGAATGGCGCCGAAGGTTGCGACCGAGGATCTGATCGACGCGCACGGCGTCGCGGGCATCCTCGGTCTCGCCCATCGCAACACTGTCAGCGTGTACCAGCGGCGCTACGCCGACATGCCGCGCCCGGTCGTCGATCTGGGGCCTGCCCGCAGCAAGCTCTGGCTGCGGCCGGAGATCGAGCAATGGGCGTCAGAGCGTGCCGATCGCAAGACCGGATCAACTGGCGGGTGACTGGCGTGCGGTTCTGAACCGGACGCGCTGACGAACGAGCCACTCCGATCCGATCTGGCTGGCACCTTGTGACCTGGACTCCTCCCTGGCCGGGGGTGGCCGAACTCCGTGCCGGTCTTCCCAAGATCGACGGGGAGGGGCGCGCGAGGAGCGGCGCGAGCTCGAGCAACGCGACGCTCGAGCGGCCTCCTCGGCGCCGGCTCCCTGCGGAGCACGACGCCAGACCCGGGGACCTTTGATGTCAACCGGGATGGCCTCTACCCTGGACGTATGACCACCGCCACCAGGCTTGAGGAGCTCCGCGAGCAGCTTGTCGGCAGGGAAATCTTCGGTACGAAGATCGTCGATGCCCGCCCGGAGCTTTCCGAGACGCTCGACGGCGAGGACTTGACCCGTGTCTGGCTCTTGCTCTCCCCGCCGGAGACCGAGACGTGGGATCTAGAGGTTGTGCACGGGGTCCGTAGGTTCGTTGAGGAGGAAGCTCGGAAGCTCGAGCTTCCGAACACGTTCGTCCGTTTCGAAGCCGAAGGCGACGAGGACTCGGAGAACTGCGCGCGACGATGAGATTCTTTTCACTTCCGACGACAAGAATTCCCCAGGCTGGTAGCGCGTAGAGACGCGTGTGGGGATCGACGCAGGCGAGCCGCGTAGCGGTGAGCCGGAGTCGATTCCCACACGCGTGCGCGGTTCTGTCGGGG